>Ga0315338_1000167_pt1 | contig 270464 bp, 237 predicted proteins | sample ASW8metaG_FD_204518 | JGI IMG/M metagenome (GOLD analysis project Ga0315338, IMG submission 204518) | Ammonia-oxidizing marine archaeal communities from Monterey Bay, California, United States - ASW #8 | ecosystem: Environmental > Aquatic > Marine > Coastal | place: USA: California | collected...
TTGAAGCACTTGATGTTTAAACTCGCCCGTGAAGTGTCGCCGCTTCAGTTTCATTTCCGCCTCCTTTGAGTAAAAGGAAGCTTAACTTTTTGTCTCGGTCAAGGGTTCAGTCCACCGATGTTATTCAAACTGTGTCGTTTGATCTGTACACCACCTGTTCCACAGCCGGGCTTATCATCTCCCGTTCACCGGCGCCCAGGACTATTTCGAGCCTATTACTTACTGGTAATACTAAAAATATACCATCGTATATTGATTACGGTTTTCCGGTCCTGGCACCCGTCCCGAACTGTTTCGCGGAGATAAATCGCATCGAATATGTTTTCCAGGAGATCCATCATGAGTTCGATCAACTTGAACCGCATTTTTGCAAGGCGTTATTCACGTAGAGGGAAACCCTCCGGCCAGAAGCGCTCAAAGAGATTTTTCATCTTTTCATGCTCTGCTTCCGCAGCAAGCTGATAAATAGATTGGTCAGGTGGACCTATCCGACGACCAACAACCGTGCCAATGAGACGAGCCAGCGCCTCCTGAGATAACCTGGCCAACGACGCATCCGCCCGCGTACCTATGCCACGAAATCCCTCGGCGGTTATTTGGGCCATAACATTATAGCTTGAGTCCACCGTTCTAAAGAGTTGAAAACGAATGCTATCAGCAGTCGAGTTGGTCTGCCAGTGAGTTAAGGAACCTGTTGAAACTCCTCGACGATCCTCTCGCAACTCTTTTAGAAAATAGCAGCCGTTAAGTTCTGCCTGCAAATGCCTATTGCCCCTCAGCAAATAGTCCCGTAAATACATCGGAATTGTCTCTAAGTCGCTTGGATGGTCTTCAAGTACTAGCTTGCCTTGATACAATATATTAGTGGTATTCCCATTCGCGAGAGAAAAGACCTGACTTACCAGAATTTCGTATGTTCCAGCTACCTCTTGTATGGGGCCCTGCTGTTGTTCGGGAGTATCAGAATCCGTGTTAGATTGGCAACTGAGGCAGCACATCAGGCTGATTAGAGCGAAGAGGATGCAGGGCAGAAGGTCCCTTACCGATAAGCTTCTCATTACTTTCGTTGACACCATTTCGATATCCTGTTTGTGAATGCACCGCAAATCTTTTTCTTACGTTATATGCTGCAAATCCAATCAAGCCCTACAACGATGCTCCATATCATTTACTTAATACACCTAACTATAATAATATACGTCCGTCAAGGTTCCTGTGATCTCTGTCACTTAGATATCCCGATCCCATAGACAGCATCCGATTACGTGACGGCGTTCTCTGTAGTCTTAATGCTTGCGTAGCGCAGACTGCAGAAGGCCACTACACATCTCGAAGTCCATGACCACCATGGGCGGCCTGCGGTCCCGCTTCAGTATCAGCAGGTCGCTGTAAACCCAATGGTATTACCCTTGTTTGGCGGGAATCGGTCACAAATCGGTCACAAATCGGTCACCGCTGCCAATTGTTTGGAAACCTGAGGTGCGATATGTTGCCAGGTTCCATGCACTGTCACATAAGACCATTCCTCTTCAATCGCTGTTATCTCAGCTTGGTAGCCTTTTATCGGTTCGATCAACGTCAGGCCGATTATTTCAGAGAAGACGGAGGGGGTACGGGCTTGGAGGTAGGGCAGACGCTGAAGCGACCGGGACAATGGTTCGTTCATGGATACCTCACGAATTTTCATTTGCACCGTAATTAATCGTTGATTTGAAGGTAATAGTATGTTTATATCAGGGCAGAATCAAGTCAAGTCAAGAACACCATAGAAAGGGTACACTATGCTATTGGCGCCGGACTACAAAATACTTGCCAGATCCGACGATCTCCAGAATGTCTACACAGGTTCCCCTAGCCTGGCACAGCTCCCGTCAGGGCGCCTAATAGCCGGCTATGAATGGTTCCGGCAGGCGCCATTGAAAGAGAAGGTGCCTGACCAGATGGATATCCTGGCAAGTGATGACAACGGGGATTCCTGGAGAAAAATCGCCGCAATCGACTTTATATGGCCTTCACCTTTCGTTGCCGATGGCAGATTGTATGTGATTGGCAACCGTCGAAGGACCCGTGAAATCTGTATCGCCCGATCGGATGATGAAGGTGCGACCTGGTCGGATATGGTAACGCTGTTCGAGGGACGATATCACTGTGCCCCCACCAGTGTACTCATTCGGGATGATTGCGTGTACAGAGCGTTTGAGACATGTGTGGGTCCCCGGACGGATTGGAAGTCGCTTGTTGTTGCAGGAGATCTCGCACACGACCTTTTGGATCCTTCATCATGGCGCATGTCCAATCAATTGAGGTTTCCGGGTGTACCGGACACGCTGACGCAGCGGCGATACCCACCCAGTGCTGAAGACAAGGTGCCGCATGACAGCTGGCTCGAGGGCAATATCATCGATGTGAAGGGGGAACTACGGGTCGTGTTGCGTACCATCATAGATGGTCACATCACCGCCGGATTGGCCGCGGTGTGTTCGCTGGAAAACAAGGGCAACGAGATGAAATACCGGTTCGTCCAGTTTTACCCGATGCCAGGCGCACAGTGCAAATTTCACATAGTTCACGATGAACCTTCTGATATGTTCTGGACGACTGTCACGCTTCCTACAGACACATGGCAGGATCGGGGCCCCATGGGCGCCTTGGGTTTTCAGGGACCGCCCGGAAACGAGCGCCGCATCCTGATGCTCATGTACAGCCTGGATGCCCTTAACTGGTTTCAGGCTGGATGTGTAGCCATGGATAAGAATATCTGTAACTCTTTCAGTTATTCATCGCAGCTCATTAACGGCGAGGACCTGCTCGTCTTGGCGCGCACCTCCCAGGGTGGCAGGAATCAGCATGACACCAACCTGATAACCCTGCACCGTATCCAGGATTTCAGGAGACTGGCCCTGGATCTGAAACCCGAAATGTAACGGAGCTTCTATGTATTGTTTTTCTTATGGCTCAAATATGGCGACGAAGTACATCCGCTCGCTGGCCCCATAAGGACGAGCCCAAAATAAAGGCTGCTATCCCCGAGGACCTGTGGCACTATTGGGCGATTTAGAGCCTATCTCAAAATTATGTAAAGGGGCCAAATACTGTGGTTGGTCTGGGTTGGAGGCGTTGTTTATATTCAGTTTAAACGATCGAAAGGAGTCTGGTACCATGGAGTATAGGGACTTCGGCACAACAGGGCTCAAAATTTCGCCTGTATGTATGGGCACGGTCTTTCGCGGAGACCCGGAGGAGACTATCCGGAAAGCGACTATCGAACGCGCGATCGATCTTGGAATCAACTTTATCGATTGTGCCAACACGTATCAGGATGGTCGCTCTGAACAGATGGTCGGCGATGTGCTGAAAGGGCGTCAGCGGGATCAGTTCGTAGTCACAACCAAGGTATGTGAACCGGTTGGAGAGGGGCCTAACGATCGAGGATTGTCACGTGGTCACATTCTGCGGGAAATAGACAACAGTCTGACGCGTCTTCAGATGGACTATGTCGATATCTATCTACTCCATCACCCTGATCCCACAACGCCGATTGAGGAAACACTGGATGCCTTGAATGACCTTGTGCACCAGGGTAGAGTCCGTTATGTGGGGTGCTGTAATTTTTCTGCCTGGCAAGTGTGTAAGGCACATTGGGTAAGCGATCAGAACCATCTCGTGTCGTTTATGTGCGTGCAAAACCCGTACAATTTGATCAGTCGCTCGCTTGAAGAAGAGATGATGCCGTTTTGCCGATCAGAAGGTGTCGGGATCATGGTATATAGTCCCCTGTCACTGGGGCTATTGTCCGGTTGTTATCGTCTTGGTATACCACCTCCGACCGGTACATACTGGGCAAACAGACCGAACCGATTCAATGAAAAAATGACACCGGAAATAGATGGGGTGGTGGACAAACTCGGCCACATCGCCGATGCCCGTGGCAAGACTATTGCAAAGACGGCCATGGCATGGATTTTATCTCATCCCGAAATCTCGGCTGTGATTACCGGACCAGATACACCGGTAGAAGTGGAAGAAAACGTCGGCGCCACAGGTTGGATGCTGACCGATGATGAACGCGCTGCTCTGGATGAGGTGTCTACGGGGCTCAGTTACACGTAAGGACCGATTATTCTGGATTATAAAAGGTTGGCTACCTGTGTGGATATGGTTTCAAGCGGTAGACAGACGGTAGATGGAACATAAAAACGAGCAGCCAGCTCACAAGTATTAAACTTGTAAGCCTCACTGCCCGTTGTGTTTATATAGGTCGGGGGGGCCAGATTCGAACTGGCGACCCCCTGCTCCCAAAGCCGTAAAGCCGTTTCCATGGTTATACCTGTTGTTTCGTCTTGGCCTTTATTATCAGGGGCTTAGAGGTATATTAACCTTCTGGTACCACATGTTGATTGGGCCTGTTTTGGCCTGTCTCGTTAGACAGGCGTTAGATGAGCGTTAGATGGGTGTACGGGTGACTGACACCTCGGAAACCCTACCAAATATGGTTTCGTCAAGTCTTGACACCGCTTCCCTATTGCTGTCCGGGAACAAATGACCGTATCTATCGAACGTCATTTCAATTGATGCATGCCGCAGGTGCGTTTGGATGTACTTGGGCGATTCGTTTTGAGCAGTAAGCAGGGACGCGCATGTATGACGCAGATCATGAAAACGAATCTGACGGAGCCCGGCTGACTTTAGAGCCGGGTGAAACACCCGTTTCGTAATATTCCACGGATCTACCCACGTTCCGATTGGGGTCGCAAAGATTGAATCTTGGTTATGATATTTCTCTGCTTTGAGTTTTTCTTCATTCTGACGGGTTCTGTGCTGTTTTAACGTGTCGAGCAACACGGGCGTTAAATCAACCGGCGCAATAGATGCATCCGTCTTGGGTTCGGCTATACCTGCCGGATGGCCCCCTCGTGGCCGGAGCCATGTTTCCTTAACGAAATACTGACCTTTATTCCAATCCAAGTTGCCCCACTTCATGGCGATCAATTCACCTATGCGCATTCCGGTAAAAACAATCGTTAACATGAAGGGGTACCACTTATCCGGCACATGGCTCAAGAATACCCCGACTTCCTCTGGGGTAAGACAGTCCATATCTTTTTTAGGTTTCTTCGGATTGCGTACTTTCTTGGTCGGATTCTCTCTTACGTATCCCCAGTCAATAGCATGATTAAGCATCTGACGTAATAGCCTGAGAAGATGCTTGACGGTTTGAGGTGATAACCCAGATGCTGTCTTAATAGCCTTGAACCCTTGAATGTCCTCAACGCCTATCTGGGAAAGCACCATGGCGCCAAATGCCGGTATTAAATGATTACGAAAATGACCGTTATACAGATCCAAGGTAGAAGGTCTTATCTGGCCTTCCCCTATGGCATACTTCTCCATCCAGATGCGCTGGAATTCTGCAAACGTCATCTTCGACGGCTCAATGAACTCACCGCCATCAATTTCGGTCAATCTTTTAGCAAGCAGCTTCTCCGCATTCTTCTTGTTGTTTGGATGGGGTACCACCTCCCATTTCTGATTACGTGTCCACTGTTTCTTGCCCTCATCCCATTTCCTACCGATATCATATACGACAGAATACTTTACGCCTCGTTTTCTTATTGAACCGCGCATTACTCCCCTCCTGAATTAATTTCGCTTTTATTGTATATCATCTTGCAACTTATACACTGATACCGCCCATCATTAATCTGCACCACTTTTCTCTTGCATGCCTCATCCGGGCACATCAACAGCGGCGGTCGGCCTCGTGTCCCGGGCTCATATGCCTTGTACTTCTTATCATCGAAAACAACAAACGACCGGCCTACCTTCTGAGCCTTCAGCTTACCTGCATTTATCGCTTTTAGGACCGCATCACGGGTTACGCCCTTTTCTGCTGCTGCTTCCATTACGCTTAACATCTTCAATGTGTATCTCCTCTTTATGGGCACCAGGTAGACTCGGTGCCCGGTCGTTATCCTGCCGCCTCCGCTTGTTCATCTGCAAAGGACAGCATGTAATCTGATATCTTCTGAGCATCCGAAGACGCCCGGTATATTTCATACTTATCTTCTTTCAGGGCTTGTATCCAATTGGTTAGGTATGCTGCATTTCTGTTTACATCGTCGGATATGCCTATAGATGAACACATAAAGGCGCTGGCCATCTTCGCCCTTAGTTCTTCTCTTGCATATTCAGGCGAACCGAACAAGCCTTTCATGTTTCGAGCGACGCCCCCTTCTTTACCGGTCCAATGCGCCATCTCATGCAATAAGGTGCCGTAATAGCCGTGATCGCTTTCATTTGCGCACTGATCAGGGCACTTTCATTTAACCTATCATATCGTCCAATGCCTCCCATGCTTCATGGTCTGGGTATAATGTTATCCGGTTACCACACAGCATAAATTCAATCCTGCTTGAGCCGTCAAGGTCGATCCGCATTATGTCGTATATGTCAAGGTGCTGATGCCCGGTTAAGCCCTGCCTGAGAAGATATCGGCGTTCAAACATATCACTTACCGGATCAGCCGTATACCAAGGCTCCGTTGTCATGAAAAGGACTAATTGCCGCAATGAATACGGCGTTACCTTTTCACGGCTTCTTGTGCGGTTGATTGTGGATGATTTGACAAACGGGTGGGAATGAGATAGATTTCTCATCGGGCCATCCTCCTACTTGGTTAGGGGTTGGTCAAGGCCCGCTTTGGTGCTCGTAACACTGGAGCGGGCCGTTCTATATGATACCACTTAATATATTCTATTGAATATTACAAGTCAAGTCTTTTTTTACCCTTAACCTCTTTTATTTAAAGCCTTTATAAAGGGTATTATAAAATGTATCCTTGACGTTTTAGCCTTGATATTTTAATCACTACCAGAAATGCTAATGCTCCCTGAGTGATATCCCAGTATTCCGCCTGAGTCCTCTCGCAGCGGATTACAAAATGACGAATTACACACGATAGATGTATATTGGCCTACCATGTCGTAGCTATGGAATCTATTGCATCGTTTCTCATTTAATGTATTTTGTGTGTTTCAAACAATAATGATAGTCGTAGCGAAACGCAGACGGTCAAAACAGGGTGGACCTATGAATTCCAAGAGACTTTTCTCCACGGATTACTGTTAGTCCTTTGATTTTCTTTAGGCTGCGGGTACCCTATCAGAATTCACCCCTCAGCTAACTTAAATAAAAAACTATAAGATTGCCGAAACTAAACATGTTTCAGTGCGCGAGCCGATTATTGATGTCGAAAGAGGTTCGGGTTATCGTTTCTATAAAGTAGTGTTTGATTACCGGCCGCCGGAAATCTCTATAACGTCAAGAGACGGTTTTGTAGCCCCCAATCCACCAAACTTGCAGGCAGGAATGATATTTCAGGTTCTTGGAGAAATGGATGATGGAGCTATTGTTTTGGGGGGTTATTACGAAGGTAATATGAGGGAAAGACGCAGATCCGTCGACACCCCGGGGAGGGGGGTAGTAAGGGATCCCCCTGTAGACCTTTCTGATATTGAATCAAGGGAGAACGGGGTATACCGAATAGGGTTGGTCTCGTTTTCATCCTGCATCCTGCATCTTGTATCTTGTATCTTGTATCTTGTATCTTGTATCTTGTATCTTGTATCTTGATATTACCTACACTGTGTAACATAAGTTAATAATCATTCCCACCAATATACATCGCACCGTAAACCGTATTATTTTCCCAAAATGGATAGAAACCTGATCGGTCCTGTTGGAGGCCTTTGAGCCAGGGTTTGCGGAGTTGAAATCCCTGGCCGTGCCACAGAAATGCCCCGCCTACGTCCGATGCCAAAATGCCCTCTGCTTCATCATAAAACTGGAACCTCTGCTCACGATCTGTTTCACCTCTGGCCCTGTCGATAAGATCATCGAACCGCGTATTGGTCCAGTCGTGACGCGTAAATCCCTGAGGTTGTGAGCGCCAGGGTACGCCGAGCATACTCTGCGGGTCCGGGAAATCAGCCCCGTAACCGACCATGCCCATGGGTATCTTCCATTCATGCATCAATTGATTAAATGAGTTGGTCTGCGTATTACGGATATCCATCCGAATCCCAAGAATTTCACGCAATTGCTGTTGGATCACTTGAGCGGCCTGACCGCCTTGTGATGCGGTGGACATATCCCGCAACCACATCTCGACCAATGGAAATCCCCGGCCTTCTGGAAATCCGGCATCGGCCATCAATTGCTGTGCTGCCTTCGGATTGTGTTGCTGAAAGTGCTGGTACTTATCACTCACAGAGCGGAAAAAACTCGGTGGCCGCATGGTATAGGCTGGTAGTACGGTACCTTTAAACAGCACATCGGCAATAGTCTTTTTATCGATGGCCTGTGCTATGGCCTTGCGCACCCGCACATCATTGAAGGGCGGTTCCTGTGTCCGGAAGAACAGGTAAGTCGTCGTCTTTCCGTTGTATCGCCAGAGCTGTTTGTTCAGTTCCGGATCCTTTTTAATACGGTCGATATCCGCAGGCTGACCAACGCCGATTAGGTCGACTTCATTGTTCTCATAGGGCAACAGTCCTACACCACCGGATGCACTACCCGTGCCTGCCATGCCAGAAAAGAGACGGACGATCTTTCTCACATAGGCCGGGTTGTTACCGTTGTAGAAAGGATTAAGCCGGAACGTCATATATTTGCCCTGGACCCATTCGTCCACCCGAAACGCGGAGTTGCTCACGCAATAGCCCGCTTCGGTCCAACGGCTACCGTATTTCTCCACCTGCCAGCGTGGTACGGGCGAGGAGGCGGTGTAAGAGGTTACATAAGGGAAATAGGCGCACGGTTCCTCTGTTTCTATTTCCAGCGTCAGGTCATCGACTGCTCGGATGCCCAACATATTTGGATCATTCGTCTTCCGCTGGTTGTATGCTTTTGCGCCTTTGATGTCGTAATAAAAGAAGGCGTACACATTACCGCTGTCTGGATCGAGCAGGCGTTTGAAGGTATATTCGAAGTCGTGTGCAGTGACCGGCGTACCGTCGCTCCAGCGGGCGCCCGGATGCAGGTAGAACGTCCAGGTCTTGCCGTCGGGCGAGCTTTCCCACCGGTCTGCGGCACCGGGGATCAACTCATCGTTGTGATCGAGCATACACAGCCGTTCAAATAGAAAGGCACTCCCTAACGATTCGTAAAGAGCCACACTTACATCCAGGCTGGACGGTTCACCGGAAAAGTAACGGTACACCTGTCGCTCAGGCGGTGCTGCATCGGCCGGGAGTGGTTTTGCAGCCGTTTCTTCCTTCGCAATAAGCTTAACAGTCGGAATAGCTGAACGACCAGCGGGTTCACCGTTACAGGCCAGAATTATAAGGAGGCTGACGACACATAAGGCGGGTAAGGCGGACGGTTTTCGGCGAGATCTCATAGTTTTACTTTCCTTAGATATCCGGCGCGCGGAAAATTTTATTTAATAGGATGCCAAAAAAGATGCTCTATTTAGGAGATTGAAGGGGTATTCCTCAATAATATCAACTCCGCCTCCGTTTATATCGAGGTTTCTTTGTTTGAATTTGAGATAATCAGTCTTCCTCGTATCCGACCCACCAACCCCCTTCTTTGGGGGTATCTTTGTATTCAAAGTAGTCATAGAGACTATAACCTGAACATGAGCAATCTCTGCGATCAAACTGATATGTCGGTGCGGTATTTTTTCCGCATGACTTGCATTTGATGGGTTGACCTGTGGGTGTTCCACTGGCAGAAATATCTGAATAAACCTTCTTCATCAGCTCAACCAATTCTGAACTATCTATAAGCGTCAGTGAGGTATTTTTAGCCCATTGAATTGCCGCATTTGTAAAATCAATGGTAGTTACATAAAATCCTCCCTTGGCCTTTTCTTTCGTGACAGTCCCCAAAAGGTCTCGTAATGCAGGTTCACCAACCTTGTTTGAGATAGCATATTTCTTACATTGAACAATGAATTTGTGTTTGTTAATAAACACCACGGCATCGATACCATTGTCGCCGGAACTCTTAGTTGACTGCACTTCATGGTCCATGTATGTGAACACCTTCTGGATTATATTTTCAAACCCGTCGGGAGTCAAATCTCTTAAAATCCCAATATTTTTTAAATCGTTCTGCCTCGTGATTTGATATTGTTTCCCATACTTTTCCCAAATATGTTTATATGATGCTTGTTTACGATACCCCTTGGTCACGAATCTCTTGATCCCTTCTTTTCTTTTTCTTGAATTAGATAGCATGACGCTTCCTTTCTATGAAGGCTTCACGCTCTCGTTCTTCCTTGAGTACTTCTAATTCTTGTTCCTTACGCTTCCTTACAAAGGTTGGAACGGATAGGTCAGCTTTTTGTTTTTCTTTAAATTTTATTAGCGCCGGATAGATCCAACGAAATAAAATAAAACCATTTCCATAAAAGAAACCTATATCCTGCCAAACGCCGGGTTCTAACCTTAGAAAAATCAAAAGATTCCAAACGATTATTAAACATAAAATCAACATTTTTTTGAATTACCTTATCAACGAAACGTAAATTCCAATTGAAATAGTCTCATTAGTAGCATGGCCCCGCGCGGATCCCGCCTCACGCGTGAGACAATTCACCCGTCTTCGGCGGAAGGACGATCTGCACATTGCTCACGACCACCGCCACTTCTTGAGTGTGGAGCGGGGGACGCCGCACACCTCCGAGATTCTCTTGATGAAGTCGGCATGGCCGTCTCGGCGGTGGGCTTCTTGTAGGAGAATTGCGTTTCGTTTCATTATACCAATTACTTGCTTAGAGATCCTGCCGGATCTCGTAATTCAACTGCCTCAGCCCTTGCGCATTTTCTTGTACCATACTATGGATAGCGCCACAATAGCGACTACGACCAGAACAAATGATAATACGCCATGAGATCCTCCCGCATGCTGTATTTCCAGATCTTCCACCAGGTGGTCACTTTGGAACCTCGTCTGCGCCGAGAATATATGGAAACCCGCTCGCTTATTAACTTTTATTTAATGCCTGATCCAGATCCTGAAAAATATCATTGGGATCTTCCAGCCCTACAGATACGCGGACGTAGTACGGCGGTATATTCCGAGCCGGAGTGCCTTCGGCATTGCCATGGCCCAGGACCAGCGTTTCGACATCGCCGAGGCTGAACCAGGGTTTACACATTTCCAGGGCTTTGCTCATGGCCTTCTGGTCCACATCGGGTGCGGTACAGAAGCCAAACATACCGCCGAAACCGCGTAGATATTTTACACCGGTCTCGTGGTCCGGATGTGAAGGCAGGCCGAGGTAACGAACCTGGGTGACGCGGGGATGGCTTTCGAGGAATTCAGCTACTTTCTGGGCGTTGGAACAATGTCGTTCCATACGAAAGGCCAGGGTCTTCAAGCCGCGGTGAACGAGGAAAGCGTTCATCGGCGCGAGGACACCGCCCATCAGAATACGCATGCGATGAATCGGTTCTCGGATGGCTTCTTCCCGGCCGACGATTACCCCGGCCATGGCATCCCCGTGTCCGGCCATGTATTTTGTCATGGAATGCATAACCACATCGGCACCATAGGTCAACGGTTGTAACAGGTAGGGACTCAGAAACGTATTGTCTACAACGGCCAGCGCGCCGGCGTCATGGGCCAGGTCGATGGCCGCTTTCACGTCGATGAAGTCCATGGAGGCATTGGCATATGGTTCGAAGTAGACGACCCGCGTTGGGGTTTTCAGCGCCTCGTGCAGGGCGTTCAGATCACACATATTGACCCGTTCTATCTCAATGCCCCACTGGTCGGGCAGATCCTCATCCATCCACATATTCGTACCGGCATACAGACATCGATGGCCTATCATGCGGTCACCGTGTTTGAGCAGCCCGAAGAAGATCTGGCTCATCGCCGCCATGCCGCACGAGGTGGTCATCGCCCATGTCCCGCCTTCCAGATGCTTGACCAGGTCCTCTACCGCACCGCTCGTCGGCCCGCCTGCTTTATCGAGACCGCGCCCGTATGAATTGGTGCCTTCATAGCCATCACGGATATTGGTGTTGCCCTGATATATCGGCACGGCGGATGAGGAGCCGTGATAACCAGCATGGATTGCATCAGAGGTAAAATCACGGCCATCGGGCGATTGGTAGTTCTCGGTGAGGAAACGCTGTTTATCATTTGGCATAGGGGCTCCTGAAATTGGTGCGTTGTGCGTTGAATTGCGGGATTAGACAGATAATAAATATACAGTCTGACTTCTTTTATGGCTTTACTGGTTTACGGGGTCACTGGGTATAATTAAGTCAGCCCAGGCGGGAGAGAGTGGACCGCGCTTATGAAGAGAGACGTCGAGAACCGGACCTTCTGGTTTGACCACGTGTTGAATCAGGACGTCGAAGTAAGGTTCACGGGTATCAGTAAGAAGATCAAGGAGCTGATTGCGCATTTGGTCACACAATTCAGGATCAGAATCGGCCAGGTTGCTTTGTTCGTAAGGATCAGTTTGAAGATCAAACAAGAGTTCGTGGCCGGTTTCATAAAAGGCGTGCTTGTAGCGTTCAGTGACGATGCCCCGCCAGTCGAGAAAGTCGAAGCTCCAACGCGGATTACCAGTCATTTCAATGAGTTGGTTTTTTGGGGCGTCAAAGGTTTCGTTGCGCAGTGCGGGTGAAAATCTAAAGCCGAAATCGACTGCGCGAAGGCTGGAAGAAAGTAGGTGGTTAACACAGCCAGTAGAGTATAGACGGATGTCAACCGATGCAGGATTTGTATTGGGCTGTTTCGGGAAAACATGAATAGACTCCTTAAGAATCCTTCGATCAGGGATTGTGAGAAGCGGGATATAGAAAGTTTAAATGCATGTGTATTTTATTTTGTCGTGTCTGTTAGTATAGGTATGCTATGAGAAGATACAGGCGAGTTCGGGGAGGTGTCAATTAATTTGGTAGGGTGATAGGCGTTGATACAGGGTGTTGGGGGGGGGGTATTACGAAGGCAATATGATGGTGGAGTACAGATTCGTCGACACCCCGGGGAGGGGGGTAGTAAGGGATCCCTTAGATATTCTGCACGTAGGAAATTTTGGGTTCATAGAATTTCAATTGGGAGCAAATTGATCCTGGTGGGAAGATCGTCCTATTTGTTCCAAATCTTTAATTTGGCTATATCCTTACGCTGCTTGTTCTTATCAGAGATCAATACCAGGTATCCGTGATCTCTCTTGCGATAACAAACTGTATGATTGGTTTTATGCAGCAGGAGTCAGCCATATCGTACGGAACGATTTGGCCGACATGGCCGGGCCAAACTGGACGAGGCGGTGGGTATGTCTCTGCCACCCATCAATGCACTGCGTGATATTTCGAGGGTACAATAACGGGCAGACGTGTTACCAATCATGCATGGCAATATCATTACCGTTGATTTAACCATGTGCCCACGTGTCCTAATGGTGCGTCGATTCCCGGAGCGCATCGACGATCTGCGTTTTATCCTGTGTTCCCGCGTCGACACGCTTGATGACACGGGCCGGCGTGCCCGCAACCACCATGCGCGGTTCAACATCTCCGACCACCACGGCACCTGCCGCCACGACAGCCCCCTCACCGACCGTCACCCCTTCAATGATAACGGCATTTGCGCCGACAAGCACGTTATCTCGTATGGTGACCGGCTGCGCGCTGGGAGGTTCGATGACCCCAGCAACTACGGCGCCGGCACCGATGTGACAGTTCGCTCCGATGATCGCGCGACCGCCGATGACTGTATTCATGTCGATCATCGTGCGGTCGCCAATGGACGCGCCGATATTGATCATCGCGCCCATCATGATGATACATCCCCGGCCGATATGGACGCGGTCTCGAATAATCGCCCCGGGCTCGACGCGGGCATCGATTTCGCGAAGGTCTAGGAGCGGCACGGCAGAGTTGCGGCGGTCGTGTTCGATGTGTGTGTCCTGAATCGTGTCGGCATTTTCCGCGATGAGGGCGGTCACCTGGTCATGTTCACCGATCAGGAGCGGGTCCTGGTCCTGGTGAAAGATCTTCACCGTCCTGGCCGACTCGGGAATCACGATGATCCGCCCCTGGACATAGGCTTTGACCGGTGTCGATTTTGGACTTTCCTGGATAAAGCGGATGAGACCTTCGGCTGTTGAAAACTCATGACTTGCCACGCGTACTCCCTCCTATTCTGGTGTCCCTTTTTCTTCCATTATATGTTCAATGACATCCGCCATCGTGTAGAGACCGGGCGACTGATCCTGAAGGTAACGGATCGCCCGGATCGTGCCGTATGCGAAGGTGTTGCCGCTGTGGACCCGATGCGTGAGTTCGATGCGTTCTCCCAAACCGCCGAAGACGACCGTGTGTTCGCCGACAACGTCACCGGCGCGAACGGAGTGAATAGCGATCTCATCGGCCTGTCGGGCACCGCGCGACGGGTCTCTGCCGTATGCGACAGTATCCTTGAGCGAATGGCTCCGAGCACGGGCCACACGTTCGGCCAGGTGATTGGCTGTACCGCTCGGCGCATCCCTTTTGAAACGATGATGCGCTTCGATGATCTCCACGTCAAAGTCCGGTAGCAAGGAGGAGACGGATTCGGACAACCGGAATAAGAGGTTGGCGCCAACCGACATGTTCGGTGCGAGAAGACAGGGAATCCGGTCCGTCCAGGCAACGATTTTTTCGAGGTCGGATTCCCCCAGGCCGGTCGTGCCGATGATAAGGGGAATTCCCAGATCTTTCACTTTTTCGGCGTGCGCGATCGTCGCGGCCGGAGTCGAAAACTCAACCCACGTTCGCCCGGGGCGGAGTACTGCCCCCATATCCCCAACAATCGCCACGTTTTGCGGTCCGATTCCGATCAGTGTTCCTATATCTTTACCGACATAGGGCCGGGCCGGGGCACCGACCGCTCCAGCAAGACGCATATCCTCTTCCGATGCTACCGCCTGGCAGACGGACCGCCCCATGCGGCCCGGCGCTCCGCTTATCACCACATCTATCATGAGAGGATCTCCTCCATGAGACCATACGCGTGGAGTGCGGCTGTGAGCTGCGAACGATGTTCCCCATCCATGGGTACCAGCGGTAGCCGCATATCCTCATTGGTGAGTCCCATGATCGCGGCCGCGGTCTTCACGGCAATGGGATTCGTTTCGATGAACATCGCCTTGCTCAAGGGAAGAAGGCGATAGAAATACCGAAGTGCATTTTCGTGCTCTCCTGCTAGATAGAGGGCAACGACCCGCGACACGTCCTGCGGCACGATGTTTGCTACGACGGAGATGACGCCCTGGCCGCCCACGGAGAGAATCGGCAGGGTCAACGTATCATCACCGGAAAGAATCGTGATCCGGTCACCGCAGAGAGCGCCTATGAGCCCTATCTGCTCCAGGTCTCCGCTGGCCTCTTTCACCGCCACAATGGTATCGATCTGCGCCAGCTCAGCCAACGTCCTGGGAAGCATATTAGCGCAGGTTCGACCGGGTACGTTGTAGACCACAATGGGAACATCGACACGCTGCGCGATCTCCGTGTAATGGGCGACAAGGCCGCGCTGAGTGGGTTTATTGTAGTAGGGCGTAACGATCAGCGCGCCGTCAGTACCAGCGGATCTGGCATAGCGGGCCATGTCAATGGTCTTCGCGGTATCATTCGTACCGGCACCGGCGATGACCGGGATTTTGCCGTTGACCTCCTCGATGGTCACGCTGACGACCTGCTCCCATTCCTTTCGAGTGAGGGTAACGGCTTCGCCCGTGGTGCCGCACGGCACAATTCCGTTGGTACCGTTTTCCAGATGAAAGCGAATGAGATTTCTAAGGGCGGATTCATCAACCGACCCTTCCCGGAATGGTGTAATAAGTGCCACAATAGACCCAGTAAACATGACCGATCCTTTCGTATGATGACATCTACACATGTTTATGATAGTAAATGCAAATACAACAAGCGGTATTAAATACAAAACTTTATATGATCGTCAATCTGTCGGCAGTCCCGCCGAAGTTCACTTCCCGGTCCCCCCTTAGACGACACCCCAGGGCATGGCGGCATTTTCAGTGATCTTGAGGATTCAGTGGTTCAGAATGCGGAAGGCCCCACGCCCCTCTAAGACCACGACACCGTATTGCAGTAGCGTAACTTACTCCAGGATTCAGATTCAAACCATGGGATTGCCATAGGATTACACGGATCTGTCAAAGTGCATTGCCCTCGCGCATGGCGTCCTCCTACTTCAGCAGCGTCATCCTGTTTGATGTTCTTTCGTTTTAAACATTCACATCAGTCTATGAATGCAGAAATCACGACATAGGACATAGGAAACTCACCGGTGTTTTCAACGCGCCGCATGACGCCGACGGGATAACTGATTGCATCACCAGCCTTGAAGGGGATCATCCTGTCATCCCAGATAAAATTGCCCTCTCCATAAAGGATATAGGCCGTTTCACTGCTGTCCGTGTGATTATGTAGCCTCGTCGACCGACCCGGTGCGACCGTCAACACTTCTGCATTGGAGAATTTCTGGGGCCGCCGTAGCCAGATATCGCGTATAAGGAGGTGCATGCCTTCCGGTTCAGAGGGATTCGATCCCTCGTCAAACACTTTGGTGACCGCAACCCCTGCTCCCACCGCGGGTTTATCCACGGTAATACCACGCTGAGTGACAGCCCCCCAGGTTAAACCACCTTCACTATCAGGACCGATACCCCCTCTGACTAAAAACACGACATATCGAAGGGGCGTACTCCCTATGTTGATTATTTCATGCTTTATGCCTGGGGTCATGTATATAGAGACATCTTGGCGCACCTCATACACATCACCTGCCGGCGCCGCTTCGTAAATACTCATGATTCCACGGCCTTCAAGAAAATAATACAAGCGTTCCTGTGGATATCCGGTCAGAGTGAGATGACCGTCTACAGCCAGTTCCCCCACCTCTATAGCAGTTCTCTCAGCACCGGATTTCTTATAATCCAGTATCCTTTCAATCTTCAATGGATGGGAATTTCCTGAGAGAAAAGTACCCGTCTGTCCATGCGTGACTCCGCCAACAAGAAATGCTGACAAAACTATTCCCACCAATGCTACAGATAATTTAAACATCGCACTCTCCCTCTTGACTTCCTTATAAACTGAAATGAAAAGTGTAATATGATCCAGAAAACACTTGCGCAATCAACCTGCGTTGACGTTTTCTTTATAGGCTCACGACGGGATAGATCTTAATACTGCAAGTAGAATCGTCAGTTATTTAATATCTCCCTCCCTTTATTGTCAATGTTTTGTGGGAAAAGGTAGTCTACAATATAGGTACTGATAGATCTGAGGACAAAATGTATAGTTTATATGTCATACCCTTTCTTTTTATCCTCAACCCCACCAACCCGTCTTCTGTAAAGGGACTGTCCTCATTGGACTGGCCAAGAATAGCACATGTTATAGTCCATCGTATGGCATTGGAGACGGGGGAAAAGGTCCTGGTCGTCGCCCATCCAGATAAATTCCAAGACCTCGTTTCTCCCATTCGGTACGAGGTGATGAAGGCGGGTGGAATCGACCTGGGCGTAATGAATGCTCTACCTGCTTCTGATGAAAGGGAATCCGACGCTCTGCAACGGTCGTCCACATTGTCTTGGGGAGCCTACAAAGCCATGCTCCTCAAGGTCGATGTGGCAATTATGCTACCAGGGACGAACACTACTCCCGCCTATGCCGCCATGCAAGATCTACTTAAAACAGGAAAAGGCCGCACCGTACATTTACACTGGCAAGAGGACCGTAGTGTATCTGCCTTGGCTGGTCAGTCTCTCCCTGTTCGACATGACATCGATCAAGTGTATCAGAAGGCCCTGTTGCAAACGGACTATGATGCCCTGAAACAGATCCTTCAGCGTTTCGAGCATGCCATGCGGGATAGAGAAGTGCATGTGGTCACGCCTCTCGGTACGGATCTCAGGTTTCGTATAGGTGATCGCCCGGTGAATCGGCAGGATGGGGACGCGTCGGCGGCGCGAACCAATCGTGGCATCATCCTGATTGACCGGGAGATAGAACTACCAGCTGGCGTGATCCGTGTTGCTCCTTTGGAAGAGACGGTCCACGGCACAATCGCCTTCCCAACTTCCCAATGGAACAACCATCCCGTTATCGGACTGAAACTTGATTTTATCGAGGGACGAGTGGTCGACGTCAATGCGGAGACGGGTAGACAACACGTTGATGCCGAGATGACTCAGGCTGGTGAGGTAGGCCACCGATTCCGCGAATTTGCCTTGGGATTCAATCCCCAGCTGGCGGTGCCCAAAGAGAACCCCTGGATACCCTACTACGGCTATGGCGCCGGGGTGGTCCGCCTCTCGCTGGGCGACAATTCGGAGCTTGGGGGTACGGTACGCGCCGAACAGGTGTATATCCGTTGGAACTTTTTTACAGATGCGACTGTAACGGTTGGCGACCAGGTCTGGGTGCGGGATGGGAAGTTACTGATGGATTAAAGCCCGACGCCAAAAGGAGGTTTGCCAAGCACGGTGCGCCAGAGGACTGACAACCGACCTGAACCAATTGCTACTCCTTCTACACCCTGAAGGATTCTATATCATCGTTGGTGACTTCGGTGTACAGGCCGTTGAGATACTGCTATCGCCACTTCTTTAGTGTCGAGCGGGGAACGCCGCACACCTCGGAGGCTCTCTTTATGAAGTCGGCGTGGCCGTCACGCCTGTAGGCTTCTTGTAGTAGGATTGCGTTTCGTTTCATTTATAACTACCTACTGATCGGGAGATCCTGCCGGATCTCGTAAATCAGCTGCCTCAGCGCTTGCGCGTTTTCTTGTACCAAAGTGTAGCTATTGCCACGAGGACGATTACAGTCAGAACATTTGAATAATCCATAATATCTCTCCCTTTATATAACGCCAGCTATCTTACTTCAGCAGCGTCATCCTCTTCGTGTCCGTATACCCGCTTCCGCTGACGATGCGGTACAGGTACAGGGAAAAACCGGGATAGTTGATGACAAGCCAATACCTCAACACCATACTTTAACTAAACCATAAAACATGTCAACCACCAACGGGTTACACGGTTATTTTAAAGTGCCTCTCCGGCATCTGGTACACCTTCTTACTTCAGCAGCGACATTCTAGTCTGGGTGTACCTTCTGCGCCTAATCTGTTTGATACGTTAACATAACGACCGACGAACGCTTTGAAACACTCGAAAAGATCGTAGGCAGGCAGCGTATTACCATCACCGCCCTTGTCCTGTTTGCCGTGTCAGCCGCGGTAATGGCCGCAGCACCGCAGAGCAGAGACGCGACATTCAACGGAGTCTCCCCTAATCCCTCTGCGGTTCGTGCGTCAGAGCGAGGGGCGCAGCAGGCGCCGTTCTTCGTCGACTGCGGCGCGCCATTGCTCCTGTTCACGCTGCAGTGGGCCGCCATCCGCTGCGTCCGCCGCGAAGAAGCGTGGCACACGCCGATCGCCTTGCGCCTCTGCCTCGGCCACCAATGCCCGAACAAGCGGGGCAGTGAAGTCGTCTCGATGAGGCAGGCCGGCGCGCACGACGAAGGAGGTGACCATGTAGCGCCAGTCTAAGTCCGCGCGGTTGGCCGATCCGGAGTGCAGCATGTCGCAGTGAAAGAACACCGCGTCGCCCGCTTTTGCGTCCACCGGCACCACCGCCTCCGCCTCGGCACCCGTCGGCTTGTCTCCGATCGCAGAGCGGTGCGAGCCTGGAACTGCGAGCAGCGGCCCTCCGGGACCGTCCATGTCCTGCAGGTAGCAGAGCATATGCGCTGCGAGGGGCGGCGTGAAAGGCTGCCTCCCGTCGGCAAGGTTTTCGGCATAACCGGGGTTGTCGCGCCACATGCGATGATGGGAGTACGCGTCACGGTGCCAGCCCACTGCGTTGGCGAGCAGCTCCTGTCGAAACGCGACCCCGGTCGCCCGGCCGGTCAGTTGCGCCGGTGGGCCGCCAACCACGTAGAAACCGTCGCCCTGGACAAAGGGGCCCATGACGCGCTCTGCCAGATCGAGTAGGCGCGGGTTCAGCAGGAAGGGCTTGATGAGCAGCTCCGCCACCTCCGGCGCCGCCGCCAGCAGCCCTGGGAAGCCAATGTCGGCCGAGTCGGTGGGACCACCGATGGAGATGTTACGGCCCGCCGAGGCGTGATCGGCGCCGATGGTTGGCTGCCCCCCTGCCACGTTGAGTTCTGCCGTCAGCTTCGCAGCCATCCGCACATCCAACCGGGCCCGCACGTCCGCCACCTCGGCCGCGCTGAGCACCTCGTGCAGCACTGTGAAACCGCTGTTCTGAAACTGCTCAACTTGCTCTGCAAGTATGGCCTCATCCGCCGCGCTGGGTACGGTCTTGCTCCGGGCCGGCAGCAAACCTCCTCCAATCTCTGGTTGCAATTTGGTCATTGTGATGAAGGCCTGGCGAGAATTCCTGACTGGGACTGTAAAACTCTCTGTCTGTTCGATGGCATTTTGTCCATTCCAAGCTCCTTGCAAGATGATCACACCTATGGCTGTCAAGGGCCGCCGGTTTTAGTAATCGATTCTAAGCGATTGTTTACTTATGAGGGGTTTGTATTGTCTTTATCCTGATCTGAGTCTTCCTTGCCTCTCCAGATCCACATTATACCGAGTATTGTTACCACCGGAAGAAGTCCTGTAACTGCAAACCCACCCCAATTATTTACACTGTATGCCACGCCAGGAAAACCAGGTAAGGCCGCGCTCTGAAAATCAGGGTGGGTAGTGGTAGTTTTGCTACGAGTGTTACGAGTGGTTTCTTCTCGGGAAAACGGATCTGTAATAAACAAGGCTATAACCAACCAGCATATACAAGCGACCATAGCAATCCGTTCTTTATAACGCAGGTTCATAAACACTCCTTTTCGGCTGCTCGCCGTTATTGCTGCGCGTCCAGGGTTTCAAATCCTTCGCCACCTCTGCCTCGTAAATAATTCTTACGGTTGTTTCCTCGTAGGCCTTCAGGCTGTCTGAGTGACAACCAGCACTTTCAACGTTACTTCAGCAGCGTCATCCTCTTCGTGTCCGTATAGCCGCTGCCACTGACAATGCGGTACAGATACACCCCGCTAGCCACACCTGCGCCTCGGGAGTTGAACCCGTGCCACACGACCTCAAAACGTCCTGCTGCCTGCACCTGATCCACCAGCCGTACTACTTCCTGCCCCAGCAGGTTGTACACCGTGAGCATTATGTGCGTCTGCTCCGGCACCTCGTAGGCAATGGTCGTGGAGGGGTTGAACGGGTTGGGACGTGCATGAGCCAGTGAGAAGGCAACAGGCACCGAATTGTTCTCAACGTCTATTCCGGTTGGCGTAACCGATGCTAAGGACCATACCGAGAAACTATTCGTCGTTGCTGATACAGTCTTAGTGGAAATGTCCACAGTCGTTTCCAACTGCATCCAGATTCCGTCCGCTGGATCGTATCTGAAAAGCTTGAGCGAGGTCTCATCAGTTGTGCCGGCACTGTCAAGCAGTGCTTGAGTGTACTGAAAACTGACCATCGCTTCGAATGTGACGGTGTCTGCCAGCGTCGTGTTTATCTCGAAGTAGGTTACGGGGATCGTAGGGGCTGAAGAGCTATCGGCATTCGCAGGCCGTTGTCTGCCATGATTTTGGTGGCCGACGGATACCCCGGTGATGGAGCCAGATTCAAATTTTACTTTTGTATTGGAACCGTCATCGGAGGTGAAGGATAACGTGTCGGCAATGTCCGTTACGGATTGACCGCCCGTTCCTGTCAGAGGTATCGCTGTCGGACTACCTGCCGCATTATGCACCAGCGTGAGCGACGCCGTCTTAGGGCCCAGTGAGGACGGCGTGAAGGTGACCTTAACGTAGGCGTTGGTGCCAACATCAATGGAGAGCGCGTCCGGATCCCGCGGTCCATCGGATAGTTCGCCGTTTTGAACGATAGCCATGCCGTGGACGGAAGAATCTAAAGAGGTGTTGCTCGTTTGTAGATACAGCAAATCCTGATGTCCTGACGCCGGTTCGCTTAATTCGTCCAGTACCTGACGTAAATGCGCTTCGGCGAGTCTCCCCTGGCTGACGCCTCAAGGCAGTCTTCAATTTTCTTCCGCTTGCTGTCGCACATCAGATAATCTCCACCCTTTACTGGATATTACGCCATCCTTCCGCCTGTAACGATCGCTGTCCTTCCGGATATATCCATACGATATTTAACTCGCCGCTTTATCATCCTGCTTCTGTTCCTGCGCTTCCATCCAGGTCTGTAGTGGTACATCCCCCTCCTGCGGATGCCAGTAACGGGTCGCTGCTGGTTGGGCGAGGTTATCGCCTGAATAATTCGTGTCGCCAGTACCTAATTCTCCAAGTAGCTGTTTTTGAATCGGTGTGCAACGGGCGATCAATGCTGGATCTTGATGCATATAGTCACTCGGACGAATCCAGCGGTGGTGATACCCGTAGTAAAGACATTTACGGGTGCGACTGGTTAGGTTAGGCGTCAGGCAATGCCACAAGGCCGTGCGCCAAACCATGGCTGTACCGGCTTTTACATTTACTTCAAATATTTTATCCTCGGGTACTTCATACCCTTCGCCATAGAGTAGCTCCGGCGACATTTTGTGACTACCACGCACCACACAGATGGAGCCACTATTGTGTTCAGTCAGATCCGTTAGATAGTAACCGAGTTTTATTTCTATAAAGGGGACGATGCCCTTGGTGATGGGGTACCCAAAATTAGGCCCACCTGTAGGTCCATCTGAGTGCCATGGAAAAAAGCTGCCGCGTACCCCCAGATTCTTATTGGCATGTTCTGCCGAGATGGGTGGCCGTACATCCATATGCGACGTCCTGATCTGAATGTTACAACCGAGTAGATCCACGATCAACGGCAGAATAGCCGGATGGTCCATCAGCGGTAAAAATGCCTCATGTTGAGCCACTGCATTTCGCACTTGAAAAGCTTCAGCCGGGCCGATGTTTTGAAGCTTGCGATAATGGGTGTCCAGCACATCGATGGCCTGGATGAGATGAGCTATTTCATCCGGAGAAAGGAGATCTTCAATTAAGAAAAAACCATCTTCTTCAAACTGCCGCTGCTGTTCTTCCGTAATGGCAATAGGCATCGCTCAACTCCATAATCGATCGTGGGACCAACTCGCGTTCTACTCTTAATTCGCATTATTTAGAATGAGCTATATAACATTATCGGTGCTTCCATCTTTAAGCAAAGCCTGATTATTCGTAGGTAGGCGACAGATTATTGCTGAAATAATAATCGCAATAGCGACCAGTATCAGCCTGATATAAAGCAGTTGGAACAGGAAAATAGCCGATAGAGGTATCGTTTCCAGATGAGGACGATAAGCGTGCGCTTCAGCTTTAAATGTATGCCTTTCCCTTCCCGGTAACTGGTAATATAAGAACCCAGCAAGCGGTGGTTTATCAAGCAGTTATACAAGGACTCAGAGCCTCGTATGTAACAGGCCGGTGCCAGTAGAAGAAATGGCGTCGTAGGCAGGAGAGGCAAGAAAATCCCAACCAATCCCAGACCCAAAGAGATAGGCTCTAATATAAAGAATAGTTAGGCGGGTAAGCCGGTTTTTGTTGAGCACAGCCTGTCCCTTGCTCACTTTAGCAGGGTACCGCCGATCTCGATTGAGTACAAACGGGCACGGTCGAACAGTATCTCTATCCTCACGGTTTCACCCACCAGTTCATCCAGTTTCTTGCCGCTACGCCAAGTGGGTTTCCAGTTCAAGGTATCCCCGGTAAAGGGAAGACATTCATCTGCTGAGAATCCCTTTGCGACTTTCTGCGTCGGTGGTCCCTCGCCGGGGAGCACGTTCTTTTGGACGTACACTTGAGCACGAACCTCACCGATCGGGGCGCTGACATTCACGGATAGATTGCCCTCTTTAAGGTCGAATTCTTTGGTCATGATGCTGCCTTCGCCTGCATAATTCTCCAGATACATGAATCCGTCAGGCCGGAGGGTGTGCATTACCATCGCGCTCCGCTTCTGTCCTTTCGGTATCTCCCCTTTCCCGCTATGGTCCGACCGGGTACCGGTTGAATATATGCGCAGCTCATCTTTCAATGCCACCAGCTCGCAGGGGTAGAATCCGTATCCTCCCAGATCACCGGGTTCCGTGGATTCAATAAAGTTGTCCCTGAAGGTACGGTTGAAGTTACGCCCGTTGATACTGTAGGTCAGGTGATTCGATGTCGGCCCGTTCCCCTTTGTCGTCTTCTCTCCCGTATCGCCGTGGAGATGCCATAGGAATCCGATGAAATAGTCCCCATAGGGAAACGTGGGCATCCCATAGGGTTGCGCCAGGGGAGAATCTTCAGAATCGGGACGCACGATGGTTTCCGGTTCAGAGAAGTGATGCCAATCCTCTGTTTCCATCGTCGCGACGAGACGCTGGCTGAAGGGATGCTTAATGCTTTTGGCCCGGCACATTATCTGGTATTTGCCGGTCAGTTTATTGAAGAAAATCGAATGGCAGGTGTCGCTCGACCAGTTTCCCCAACGGGCATTCGGAAGGTCATGCCAGTGGTATCCGTCCTCGCTTATAACCACGGGGTTTCTCATTGTATCTGGGCCGCTTTGCCAGTCCCAATCGAGATACAGGATCTTATATGGATACCTGGCGTCCCGGCGGTCTATGTAAACATGACCGCTTTCCGCGTTTTTTTTTCCTTCCATAAGACAGTGGGAAAAGCTGGAAGACCATGAGGTATGTTTGTCGGAGATTTTATCGATCTCCCAGTGGATGCCGTCTTCGCTGATGGCGCCAAACAGCGCGTTACAGATGGGATTCGTATCATCCGGCTGTCCGCCGTATATGGCCCGCCACTTCTTTTTGTTCTCATCGAAGAACACCGACGGATAGGCATTGCCTAAATCGTAGGGATCCGAAAACGTACCTTCCGGAACCAGTTTTGGCTTCCCCAGATGTCGAACCACATTGTATGTGGACTCCAGGCACCAATCATCAAAAAACAGTATCTTTTGCATATCAGTCCTCTAAATGGGATGTAGATTGCCCATACCTCGAAAATCACGGTCCCAGTACACCCCAGGGTCGAACCGGGATAAGAGATCAGTTTGAATCGGCCGATCGTAATTTTCTTGTTTAAGAGCGAATATAAGGCTGGGTGAGTACTACATCGGTGATCATCCTATAATGCTTTTCATCAAATGTGCGGAGTTCGGCGCTGAGTCGAATTCTGCAGACTGCAATAAGCGCACAGTGAAATAGCAAGATTGAGTGACACGAAATTTCACATAACCTTTCTGATGTAATATATAGTTTCTCCGGGTACAGGGCCTAACTGGATCATCGGTATTGGCTTTAACATTAGATATGCTAGGAAGGTGTATATATAGCCCGTGTGTGTCAAGTGCATTAACTACAGGTGTATAAGCACCTGCAGGATTCTACCTCCCACGTAATATCTCGAAGTTCTTCGGATCTCTATCATACCCTTATTTCGCACTTATTTCTCACGTACTGCGAAAAAATATCTCGTTGAAATACATAGACTTAGATACTTATTTCGCTTGTTTCTCTTATTTCTCAAAAGTATAAATGATTTTTTTATACCTTCCACTGGAAAGCTCTCTGATCCAAAAGTTCGAAAAAAGAGAAAAGAGCGAATCAAGTATGTAACTTGTTTACATCCAACAGGTTGTTTTTTCTCATCTACTAAGAAACAAGTGCGAATTAAGTCCTACAACGCCTTGCACACGTTCTTTGTCCTGCCCAGGGTGGTGATCTTTTCACAGACCACCCGTCCCTGCTGCTCCAGCAGTGAGACTGCGTTCCCGAGATCTTCTTTAGCAACGTGGTTATGGAAGATCTGGCTGATTTCGGGTATTTCGCAGAACGGACACCCATTCTCTCTGTATTCCACAATACCAATTCCTCTATGTCGATTATTTTAGTTAATGGATTTCATCGCCGTGTCAAGCGAGTGACTTTTTCATATCGTTCATTAAAACTGAGCTGTCAATTAGCTTAATTATTTTATTTTTCTTGGCGAATTCTTTAGCAGCTTTTGTAAATGTACTCGTGGTGACTACCCAACCTCCGTCAGCGTTTTCAGATGTCACAACACCCATGAGTTCCCGGACTACTCCGACTTTAACCTTGTTCTTCTCACTATATCTTTTGCACTGTAATAGATATTTCTTACCCATTTTACGTAATATCATGTCAATTTCCCCATCGCCACAAGCGTCCGGCAGTTCCACCCAAAATCCAGGACCTTTCTTCGTCAGTCAGATCGATCTCGTCTGTGAATAACGACACGATCTGCCCCATATCCGCATCAGGACTGTACTGTTCCGAGGGGAAATTAGTTCCGAAAAGACACCGTTCCGGGCCGAACGCATCCACGATTTCACGCACCATCCAGTGCACATCATTAAACGGGTACGATGTCCGGCTGGCTAGCGGCAGGAACGTCAATTTGACATACACATTGGAATACCGCGCCATGGAAAGCACCGGCGCAACGGTGTTCTCGGCAGGCCGAAATGTTCCGGACACATACCCGCAGTGATCGAGAATGAACCGGGTTTCGGGGAACTGGCGCACGCGAGTTTCTACGGTATCATACTCCTCATGGGTGGCGTTGATGTCTACGGTTAGATCCAGATCAGCGGCTTTGAGCCAGAGCGGTGTGCTGACCGGATCGTCAAGGGACTGATGATAAAACAGATGGCGCTGGATACGCAACCCGCAGGCGCCCTGTCGGACAGCATTTTCCAGTACGGTAGGTCCGTCGTCACTCGCCGGGTCGACCAGTACCCCGACTGCCAGCCAGTCCTCGTTTCCCTTCAACTGGTCCAGTGAATATCGATTATCCCAGCCATAAAACCCGGCCGTGATGGTGAGGGCCCGATCCACGCCTACCGCATCCATCCTGAGCCTGAGTAAGGCGGCTGATCCGTCGCAGTGAGGACGGTAGCCTGAACTCAGATCTGCCAATGGATAGCAGTCCGTGTCGGTCGCAAATATATGGGTATGGGCGTCTATGATCATCGTTTGTCGCCGGTTTCATTCGCTGTGAGGACGGCCAGTTGCTTTCCGTACAAGACACATGACCACCCAGCTACCGACTGCTGATAAGCCATCATCGGGTAGGCTGGGAGACATCCTGAGACCATTTCGTCAGATAATAAAATTGGTTAAACCCGCTGCCGCTGACGATGCGATACAGGTACACCCCACTGGCCACACCTGCGCCTCGTGAGTTGACCCCGTGCCACACGACCTCATAATGTCCTGCTGCCTGCACCTGCCTACACCAGCAGGGTCGATTATTGAAGCCGAACTTCTGACTGAGGGGCTTTGAAGATAGATCGTACTGAGCCACAAGGCACTTTCAGCACGAAACTAACAGACGGTCAAATGCACCCATCGATTATTCACCACTTGAGAGACTGTACCAATTCCTTGTTAAGGAAATTGCATCCCTACGATACCTAAAAAATATGTGCACTTAGCGGCCCTGCTATGATACAAGCGTGCTTCGCCGAAAAACCTCCGGAAATTTAGACCCACTCCCGCACCCGCACCAATATTTTTTTCAGTGATAGACACGCCAAACTGGTCATTAGGTGTCGTGGTCGCTCGGTTGTAACCAATTACACCAACTACATACAGCAAAGGTGATGTTAGCTTGATTCCAACGTTCGCCTGTGAAACTGTCAGGGTGGGACCATCATGAAGGAATACGTCCCCCGTCTTATTTTTGTCTGTATTGGCGAGGTAAACGCCTTCAAGCAGAAGTGACGCAACTGGACTCACTGGTGATTCCATACCTGCCATATACGCTAACCCTTCATCATAGGTAGGGACACCATCGGATATTAACCATATTATTAAAGCCAAGACCTATTCTTGCGGTGATCGCTTCTGTGAATCTGACTTCACGGTCTTCACCATCGATATCTTCTACCGCAGCGGCGGTAGTATCCTGCTCTGCGGCCTGCGCCCAGAGCTTATTGACCGGAAGAATCACTACAGCCGCCACGGCAACAAGGACAAGGGCGGTGATGGTGATGCGCTGCCTGCCTACGGTCTTTTCGAGCGCGTAAAAGCGTTCGTCGGTCGTCATGTGTGCCTCTGTTATTGTTGTGCGTCCATGCAAGATCCTTCACCACCTCGGCCTCATAAATAAATCTGACGGTCGTTTCCTCGGCGGCCTTCAGGCTGTCTGAGTGACAACCAGCACTTACAACGTTACTTCAGCAGCGTCATCCTCTTCGTGTCCGTATAGCCGCTGCCACTGACAATGCGGCACAGGTATATGCCGCTTGCTACGTTACCATTAACACAACCGTTTCACTGCCTCAATTCCGACTTGATAGTGGAATAGATTTCGCAGTAGGCCACTTCAACAGCTCCGGCACTCTTTATTCTGCCCAGGCCAACGGTTTTCTGATTTCCCAACAGTTGATCAATTCTAGCCGTTGGCAAAACGTAAAACGTCCACTGTGACATATCCAGTGCGTCTATCATGGCTTGGTTCTTATAATGATGAAGACAGAACACGTAGACGTCTGAATGACGCCCTATCGTATCACTAAAACTGTCAGTATTCGGATCCCACGCATATGCTTGACGGATAGAAAATCGAGGTGTGGAATATCTCTGCTGATACCAGTCCTGAATGTATGCGGAGGTTTTCACTTCAATTCTGATGCCTTCCGGTGATTTCAAGTCATACTCAAGCCAAGACTGGTTGACACCGTTGACGATGCCTATGTCAGAGGCTACTATGTATTCTGCAAACAAACCCCTCGCCGTATTGCTTATCAGATCGGAGCCGCTCCACTGCCAGAAATTAAGCAAAGTGAAATCGGTCTCAGTATCATGCCTATGCAATTTTTCCGATCCGGTGTAGCGCTTGGTCTGAAGTCTACCAAGATTATCGGTCGTCATCTCAATAAAATCCAACTGGTTGATTATTAAATGTTCTTTTACTGGTTGGCGAAGTCGAATTAAAACGGGCCGGTCGATTCCAGTGGATCGACAGACCGCACCTCTTCAGACCAGTCACGCCACAAACTGCCGTTCGGGTCGCGCCTGACCACCTCGTCTGGAACGGACTCCGGTGTCTTCGCGAATGCATAGATAGTCGCCTGACGGATAACGTTACTCAGGGTGTTCTGACCAGCCATATGCAGCAAATTCGCGTGCCACAGTACAACCGACCCTACCGGTCCTTCCGTCACCACAGGTTCGGTGTCCGATTTAATTTCGTCCAGCGGTGGGGCGGTGTACCCGTCCCAAACCGGTACATCTTCGGGTCTGTTGGGCGGCGGTGTTTCACGGTGTACCGCGTTCCAGTAGTCCCAAATGCGCCTGTGGCTGGCAGGCCACAGGGTGAGTCCCCCGGCATTGGGCGGCAAGTCGTCCACATAGGCTGCGATCTGAAGACGCCAGTGCGTGTCGTACATGGCTTCGGAATGGGCACTACGGTAGATGCCGCGACTCGGGCAGTGATTGTCCGTCGGTGATGGACTGTTGGGAAGCGTACAATACAGTCCCCGCGTGCCCTGTCCGGTCGCCCAGATAGGCCCTGTCTTTGGCAGTCGAACCTGTTCGGACTTATTCGTGGCACTTCCCGTCCATCTTTCAGGATCTGCGGACAGGTGGGGTGCCATGCCACGAACCGTACCCTCGGTGAGCAGACAGGGACCGGTCGTGTGACCGTCCTCGTTCACCCCGGATGGCCAGACAACCTCGCCCTTACCCAGCAGTTGTTCGGCCACATTCCAGAGTGCACGTGGCGCGGTGTTTAGCATCAATTCCTCTGCGCCGTTACGAATGTACAACCGGTGGCCTTCACCGAAAAAGTAGGGATCTCCTCCGAGCTCGTGTCGTTGATAGCTGCCCGCTTCCTCCTTGGTAAAAGGGCGCCAAGTGGCCGGATCATCCCGTCTCATACACGGGCGGTGTTGTAAAATTACATCCCACATCTGATCTCTTACCTGGTGGCAAAGGGCGGGGTCGAGTACCCCGGGAAGTACAAGCAAACCGTCTCGCTTGAACTGTGCAATTTGCTGTTCTGTAAGAATGGGGACCTGATGCAGATCCTTTGAAGGTCCAAACATTTAAGACACCCCTTTGTATTTTGAGAATCACCATGCCGGACCATATGTGACAACGCCATGCACCGGCTGCAACTATATCCGTCGCCGGTCGTCCCGCGCCGCAACAATGAATAGGACAGGGCCGAGGTCGGCTGATGCCAGAACCCTTTAAATCGACAATTTGACGATACTACGATCGCCCTGGGGAAATGACCATGTACGGCCAATTAACCGTACTCTCTCCAATGTATCTTATTTATTGAATTCCAATCGGTTACAAGATCTAGTTATAGTGAAAAAACCCTCTACTGCGCCTGCCTACTTCAGCAGCGTCATTCTCTTCGTCTCTGTATATCCACTGCCGCTGGTGATGCGGTACAGGTATATGCCGCTGGCCACACCGGCGCCCGTTATGTTGGTGCCGTTCCACATCGCCTCGTAGCGTCCGGCAGCCTGCACCTGATCCACCAGCCGTACAACCTCCTGACCCAGAAGGTTGTACACCGTGAGCGTGATGTGCGTCTGCTCAGGGACTTCGTAGGCGATGGTGGTGGATGGGTTGAACGGATTGGGTCGGGCGTGATGGAGTGCGAAGGAGGTACTGGGTTGCTTTTGACACGTATATTCCCCTATATCGGCGGAACCTATACTGGATTCAGCATGGTTTACGTAACATCTAACGTGAAAGTTGCTCCCTTATATGTTAAATGAATCTTTGAAAAATACAATCTTTAATAGCATGGGGCCGCACGGATACCGCCTCACGCGTGAGACAATTCATCCATCTTCGGCGGCATTACGATCTGCACATTGCTCACGGCCACCGCCTGCTGCCCACCGGGTGTTAATCCGCTTACACAGCCCAGCACCTTGCTGAAAGCCAGTGACAGATCTTTTATCTCCCTTGCCTGCAATGAGTCCGTCCGGGCGTCCAGAAGGCCATTTATCTGCTCTAAGATCTTCTTAGCGGCACCGAAAGCCTGATGAGCCATTATTTCCTGCTGTGCCGCGCCATGAGGAAGCCCTGAAGGATTCTATGTCATCGTTGGTGACTTCGGTGTATATGCCGTTGAGATACTGCTGACGCCACTTCTTGAGGGTGGAGCGGGGAACGCCGCACACTTCCGAGGCTCTCTTGATGAAGTCGGCGTGGCCGTCCCGCCTGTAGGCTTCCTGTAGGAGGATTGCGTTTCATTTCATTTAAAACTACCTACTGATCGAGAGATCCTGCCGGATCTCGTAATTCAACTGCCTCAGCGCTTGCGCGTTTTCCTGTACCAAAGTGTAGCTATTGCCGCGAGGACGATTACAGTCAGAACATTTGAATAATCCATAATATCTCTCCCTTTACATAACGTCAGCAATCTTACTTCAGCAGGGTCATCCTCTTGGTGTCCTTATACCCGCTGCCACTGACGATGCGATACAGATACACCCCACTGGCCACCCCTGCGCCTCGGGTGTTGACCCCGTGCCACACGACCTCATAGCGTCCGGCAGCCTGCACCTGATCCATCAGCCTCACCACCTCTTGTCCCAGAAGGTTGTACACGGTCAACGTGATGTGGACCTGCTCCGGCACATCGTAAGCGATCCTCGTACTCGGGTTGAACGGGTTCGGTGAGTTGTTCTGCAACGCGAAAGACGTCGGAATTTGAGCTGCCTTATTGAACGTCTGCGTGACCGCACCGAGTTCAACCGGATAGGTCTGTGCCTGGTTATTAGCCAGAACAAAGTTGGTCAGCGTGACGGTCGCGTCATCGGCCTCACTCAAGAATGTAATCGGGATCAGCAGCAGGGGCGTGCTGCCCGTGGCCAGACCTTCAGTCGACAGGCTGTAAATAATCGTCCGCAATGTACCGTCTTCCGTAACGTGACTGTCGAAGCCGATGTTACCTGAACCTGTAGCCAGCACCGGGGATTCAACCTTAAGTACGGCAGGGTCAAAGTTGAAATCCAAAGACGCGCCGGACATGGTCCCCGGAGCATCAAGATAAACCGGAATAGCCAGTCGGCCATCATCCATGGTTATGATCGTTCCCAGGTCGATGACAGCTGGACCAGAAGCGATAGATTTCGCTGGTGGCGTAATGGGGAGGCCGAGAATCTCATTGACTATCGCAACGAGATCGGCAACAGCTATTTCCTGCCCATCTTCATTACCATCAAAGATCTTATACTCTACAGAAGATTGGTTAGGGTACCCATGGGTAGTGCCCTCTGGTGGAGTTGGTGATATCAAACTGAATTTCCCCAGTAAATAATTAGCCAAGGTCACGGCGTCAAGAATATTTACACTCCCGTTATTGTCGATATCACGTATTCTACCAATCTGTAACTGACCTGATACCAGTCCGGCGACCGGTATCTCGATCGCCGTACCCTGAGGAACACTATAGGCTCCGGTATCACTGACAAACAACAGATCATCATTTTGTATTGAAATGGAATATGCTGTCCCTAACAAAGGAGAAGGACCCCCACTCGGTACTGTAAACTCAAGGGTGAGTAAGGAAGGATTGTTGGGATACTCCAGTGTAGTGGTCCCTGTATCCACCTGATGAATGACCACCGAAACATTGGTACCGGAAAATTGCACGTTATCGATGGCGTCCACAGACAAAGACGCAGCCGTGATATTCGGCTCTGTCGTAACTTCCTGATCGGGTGGTGGTATTAACTTAACACTTAATCCCTTGTTAAGCATTGAGGATAAACCAATGTTGAACGATAAGCCACCGACTTCATGGCTTATCGAGTTATCCAATAGAATTTGGATTGTTCCCGTTTCTCCCATTTTAACAAAATCGGTTTCGACGAAGAGACTAACTGGACCAAGGCCAAAGCCTATGAGCGGGATAGAAGTGGGACTGCCGTCAGCGTTGTGAGTCAGCTGCAGGGACGCCGTATCGGCACCCGCGGCCGTCGGCGCGTACGTGACCTTCACATAGGCGCTGTCACTGGCAGGCACTGAGAGCGTTGCAGGGGTGACGGTAAACAGCGCCGCGTCAGCTCCAGACACCGCTATGGCACTCACGGAGAGATCTGCCAGCCCCGGGTTCTTCACCTTAACGGAATCGATCTTTGAACTGCCCAGAACGACATCGCCAAGGGACAGCACTGTGGGCGATAACTCAACTAAAGGCTTAAGGGTATACACGTAGGCACTGCCGTTTCCATTGTCGGAACCCACGATGGCATAGTCACCGGCGATGGACACCGAATAGCCGAAATAGTCGTGTGCCGCGGCATCGGAGGCGGTGAGCTTGGCCTGCTGGGTCCAGGAAGCGCCATCCCGCTTGAATATGTAGGCACTGCCGCTGCGAAAGCCGCCGTCGTCGTCACCGTAGGCCCCCACGACGGCATAGTCACCGGCGATGGACACCGAACGGCCGAAACTGTCACCTGCCGCGGCATCTGTGGCAGTGAGTTTGGCCTGCTGGGTCCAGGAAGCGCCATCCCGCTTGAATATGTAGGCACTGCCGGCGTCGTCGTCATTGTCGGAACCCACGAAGGCATAGTCGCCGGCAATGGACACCGAACGGCCGAAACTGTCACCTGCCGCGGCATCTGCGGCGGTGAGCTTTTGCTGCTCGGTCCAGGATGTGCCATCCCGCTTGAATATGTAGGCACTGCCGCTGTTACTGCCGGCGTCGTCGTCATTGTCGGAACCCACGATGGCATAGTCGCCGGCGATGGACACCGAAAAGCCGAAACTGTCACCTGCCGCGGCATCTGCGGCGGTGATCTTTTGCTGCTCGGTCCAGGATGTGCCATCCCGCTTGAATATGTAGGCAGAGCCGCTATACTCTCCACCGTCGTCGTCAAACCTGGCCCCCACGATGGCATAGTCGCCGGCGATGGACACCGAAAAGCCGAAATAGTCTTGTGCCGCGGCATCTGTGGCGGTGAGCTTGGCCTGCTGGGTCCAGGAAGCGCCATCCCGCTTGAATATGTAGGCACTGCCGCTGTTACTGCCGGCGTCGTCGTCATTGTAGGCACCCACGATGGCATAGTCACCGGCGATGGACACCGAAACGCCGAAATTGTCGGATATCTCGGAATCTGTGGCGGTGAGCTTTTGCTGCTCGGTCCAGCTCGTTCCGTCCCAATTGAATATGTAGGCGCCGCCGTCGTCGTCACCGTAGGCACCCACGATGGCATAGTCGCCGGCGATGGACACTGAATAGACGTCTACCACGGCATCTGCGGCGGTGAGCTTAAATTCCGTCTGTGCCGTCGCCGCCGCACTCCACGCTAACCATGCAGCTATAGCAATTAACACTATCGAAAAAACACGATACCGTGATCTCATAAAAAGTCTCCTTGCCGTGATTGGAATTGATCTCATAAGGATGTGATGTTTTATTTTGTCATCGTTACTATGGCAATGCAATATATAATATAACGTATTCAAGTCAACGTGTCTGTGATCCCGGTCACATCTTATATATGAGCATAGCCCGAACTTAGACTAACCAACACCGAGCGGTTTGGGGTGGCACCGCTGGCACTTCGGATTGCCGTATCGGTCGATCCACCGATCTGTTTGTTTACAACAATAACATGCCATCTCCGGATGCGATATCCCCACTATGTCATTAAGCGGAGCATCCTCTGGCTTATTAACGATAGTACCGTCAAATGCTGTCATTAATCGCCTGACAGATTCCGGCCTCTGCCCGCCCACCACATACTTGTATTTCTCAAGCCACTCTTTTGTCGAATTCATATATACCTCTAAATCACTCAGCAGTCAGCACGTCGGCATAATCCGTTGGTATCCATGGACTTAAACTGCTGAATGGATATTCTGCACGTACTCAGCACGCCCTGCCCACTGCTGACTATGTGCTGAACGACGCCTCAGCAGTTTAAGCCCATGACATACAACGACTTAGATAGCCGTGCTGACTGCTGAGTCCTTTTCAAGAATAAAAGTGATGCTTGTAATTCCGTTGGGATTGGTCTCCTCCTCTACTCTTCCATGGCCGCACTTTGCCAACACAACTATTGTGGCCCTGGCCTCGTCTGCCCTTTTGCAGCCATTGCCCCTGTAATTGGTCGTAAGCTCCCTTACAGTCACTCTGATCATTTTACGGCGCCGCACCCACTCGAGAACCCCCGTAACCTGCCGGTCTTCTTTCGTAGCATGCAAGCCACCGTAAACCCTCTGAGCATGCGACTTGAAGTACTCTATAATAGCCGCGGCGGTATACACACCCTGTTCATCTACCCGGTCGCCTCTGGCTTCACCACAGACAGAGTCAACTATATGCATTGTGAGTGAGAATCTAACCATATACGTCTCATACTTGGCATATGCCCCCCGCAATTCATCGGGGGTATTTCTGAGTTCCTTATGGTGGGCATCTACCCATCCAGAGAGGATCTTCCTGGCCTTCGGGGTATAGTAGACCGCACCTTCACCCGGCAGGGACCGCAGCCGGTTAACAACCCCGCAATATTTATCCATCGTCTCGTCGCTGACCATGGATACCCCCCGATCGACCGCGACGAGGTCTATAAAGAGATCTTCGAACAGGCTGAGAACTTTAAGAAACACCAAGTGCAAAGTAACGGGTAATGTGGTCGCGGTTAGCACCCAGCGCTTCGGCGGCGAAAAGTCTTATTTGCCCTCCGCAAATCTTGTTTTTACAATTTAACTATTCGTTGCCTGGCCCTCTCTGGCTGCAAACCGCAAGGATGATATCCCATTACGTAGAGGCCTATCGGGCATCGTTATAATATATAGCGGTAGACAGGCGGTAGATGGAACGAAAAAACGAGCAATCAGGTTACAAGTGTAATCCTTGTAAGCCTAACTACTCGTTCATTTGATCTCATCTGTTAGACACCCGTTAGATGAAACAACAAACGGGCAGGCAAGAAGGATTTTAAATATCTCCTAACTTGTTCTGCCCGTGTACGTTACATGAGTCGGGGTGGCCAGATTCGAACTCCCGACCCCCTGCTCCCAAAGCAAGTGCATTAATAGCTGTAAGTGTAATATTTACAACTATAAGTAGTTGTACTTGTTGGACTTGTTTTTACAACTCATTCCGGTTTACTTCTAAGTTTTTCTGTCCATTTCGATGTCTTTACCTGCAAATATGTCACCAGGGCGTCACCAGGTTGTCACCGAGCCAAATCTTCAGAATTAACCCGTGGCCTTTATATAGCAAAATACCAGAAAATTCAATGAGTACCCAGTAATACCTGACAAGAAAAAGATGCTCAGTTCCGAGGCCCGAGGGGCACTATGGATCTTCGGATTGCAACTGATTCTGGTCAGACATGGGAATCCATTTTAATCATCTATGATGTCTCACTAGGTAATTCCATCAACGGTACTCCGGGAGCATCGCTTATGAAGCCCCAGAGAGCCTCCAGCGATTTTGCCAATGCGGGTGGATGCGTCTAGTATTTCTGAGTTGATGGATATATTTTCCTAATGTCAGGTTATCGTCATCAACGCTGAACTCGTTCATGATGCCCTTTTATACACTCTGATCTGCCAACGGCTTTTAGTCATATGCCGAAACCATGCTTTTTTATTTCCTCGCTTCCAAATATTGAAACGACTTGAGTGGGTGCGGTGATAACCATTTTCACAGAGCCAATCAACTGCTACTGCTTCGGATACGAAGGATTTGGGCTCACACTCAGTGATCCGTACATATCCTTGCAGATAGGGGTTCCGTCTGCCGGGGCCAAGAGCCATCTTCCAGAGGGGTTTAGTTCTCCCCACTCTATTTACTACTACTTTTTCCCACCTACGAAAATGCGAGAGAAGGTACGCTGATCTACTGCCCCGCTTACTCACACATGCCCCCGACTACAGAATTTAAATATTCATAATTGACACTGATCCTGATTCATCGTATAAATATACATATTATCCAACCAATCATCTAATAGACTGTATATCTTATGCTACTCGACAACAAGAAAAACGGCAGTGTCGGTGATGCATTGCGGGACAGCCTTTCCCCTCAGTCCAAACTACCATCATCTCTGGACTGTTCTCCATGTATGGATTTGACGTGTTGAAGAAAGAACCGGGACGCGTTGAAGCTGCTCGATTGCTGTTGTCGAAGATTCAATTACCTGCTGCTCCCGATGAACAGAACCCAACATTAAACCTCAACGGCAATCGGTTCGAGCGCCGTCTCAGGAACAAGCTGACCCAGGCGTCTGTGGCAGATGAGAATAAGACGCCCATGATTACGGTGGTGGAGAACTGGATAAGGGAATTCCCAAGTCAGAAGTGAGTATCTGAACCACTGAGAAAAGGCCGTAGAACCCTCAATTGCTACAGATTCGTTATGCTCACTGTAGAATTGAGGGACCGTTTGGCCGACTGAGTTGTGGTTGTAGACACGGCCCGATTTTAATTTTTGCGAACTCTAAAACCAGATGAGGTGGTCATGCGAAATCCATTCTTCCACGGCGTTGGCGGAGTACTAAGCGCAGATATTGCGGTGCCGGACCATGAGCGGGAACTCGGTTTCTACTCGCAGGTTCTTACGACGGGGCCGGCTCCGCTGTGGCGAGACGATTTGACCAACAACCAAGGCACGCCGGTCATCGGCCTAGGGGCACGTTCACCTGAGTACGAAGCCCTCCCACTGCAATGGATGCCACACTTCCAGGTTTCCGATGTCGCTGCGAGCGCGGCGCGTACGCTCGAACTCGGAGGCCAGGAGCTGATTCACGTCAAAGGCGACGACGGGCAAAGTCAGTGGGCAGTTCTCGTTGACCCCGCTGGCGCTGCATTCGGCGTAATCCCCGTCGTTGTCGACGAATCGAACGGTGCAAGGCATCTCGACAGTATTGGTTGCATTTCCTGGCTCTCGCTCGTGGTCTCAGACGTTTCGTCGATGTGCGAATTCTACGAGCAGGTCGTCGGATGGTCGGCGGCCTCGGCCGACACAGAAGGCGGGTTCGAAATGCGGCGACCGGATGGTGTCGCCGCGGCGGAAATCTGCCCTGTGAATGACGACAATGAGAGTATCCCTTCCGTCTGGATACTAAGTCTGCCCGTCGATGACTTCGACGAGAGCCTTCAACAAGTTCGCGAGGGCGGCGGTGAGATCGTTAAGGAAGTGACTGGGGCCGGACACGCCGTCATTCGGGACCCGGTCGGTGTCTACGTAGCGTTGCAGGCCAAGAAATGATGCGCAGCGGCCTAACAAGCCATTGCAGCAGACAAGGCAGGTCCCCTCCGCGTGGTTGTTGTTGATACCACCATGCTCGGGGACTACGCTTTGCAGCTGAATGGCAGGCGTTGAACCTAACCGCTCCCGCGGTATTCATGTTGGCATCTGCTTGTAACCATTTCCTATTATTTTCATAGTTACCCACCAGCTTGTTTGGTGCTCGAAGATGGGAGAATGCGCCGTTTGTTTTCTAAAGAAAAAGAAATGAATGAGATAGACAGTGAGATCAACCGGGAGATTGACGAAATTAACGACCCAACACTCTTAAATGGTGGATCCTTGCAGAAAGCAGTACAACGGCAACGTATAGTAACACCGGCGGCGGATGTAAAACTATGAGACCAATCGATTTTGTATCTCTGATCAGAGGGCTAAAATTCGCCAACACGTTTAATCCATATATTCATCGTTGCCCCCTTCACGATCTGGATGATGCCCCGGTTTTACGACGATCAGCCCTCCTGCGGATACTTGAAAAGGCTGTTCAGACTGAAGTGGAGACTGTTTGGATTGGAAGAGATTTGGGACACAGAGGTGGCAGAAGGACTGGACTTGCCTTTACAGATGATCTACATGTGGTATCTCATGGGATGAGATGGAATCTAACTATCAAAAGGGCTACCAAAGGCCCACCTCTCATTGAGCAGATGAGATCGTCGTGAAGAGATTGGATTTATGCAGAGGGATCCACGATCTTACCTATGAATAAGACAGTCCCTGCCCTCCGTTCCCTGATGGCAAATATAAACGAGCGGTCTACTCGCATAACATTTGGCGCCGACTTTACTCCGGCCTCCACGTTGGTTGCCGCTGCGGCTTCTGTTCCTTCCTCCGTGACTTCCAAAAACGCTTTCTGCTTGACATTACTGATATACAAACCACCCGGACTATACATATTCGTAAAATCCGCCAAGTCCGGATTGAATGCAACCGCCATACCCAGTGCTTTCAAATCATCGTTCATGGTTCGTTCGTACTCCAGCCTGAAGCGCGGTAGCCACAGGCTGATAATGCTTTCAGAAAAGTTTTCAGTCCAGGTGTCCCAGAGGGACCGATCAAGTGACTCGATGATGGCATTGATATCTCGCCCAGATTTAGGTAGGATAACCGCCATGCTATATTCGCCGCTGCCATAGGGCAAATCGATCGCCTGTATCGTTTCGTTTTCGTAATAATCAAAGGGTTGCTCCTGACGCATCATCCTCACTGTGACCGAGGACCCGTCCGGTTTCGTGAAGGCGCCATCTATTGTGCGCGTTCCGTCAAATTTGTTCGTCCAGTCGCCCTTAAAGTAAATGGCGTTAATCAGGAACATCACGGTAAGCGGATCGATCCTATCTACGATGTCAGTCACCCTTCCCCCAGTCTGATCGGAAACCCACTGGTTGATGGTGTTAATCGTCGCCGTACTGTTGAAATCCATGCCACTGATCCTGGCATCATAAAAGTTCCGGCCGGCATCCAGAAAGGCCGGTTCAAAAGTAAAGTTCTGCCGGTACCAGATCGAATTGGCGACATCCATACGGACATCTGGATCCAGGGAAATCAGTAGGCTCATGACCCGTTGATAGGCGGCATTCACCTCCGGAACCGTCAGTCCCGAGAGTACCATGCCTCGGGCCATGGCTGCCTGTGTTTCACCCGCGGCGCCGTTGTAAATCATACCGAGTGCCATGGAGGCGCTCAGCGGTGAGATAAAGACATTCTGATTTACCTGCGCCCCTGCGATCCGGGGAAACAGCCTGAAGCCGAAATCGTTGCCGGATTCAATCACCCGTTTTTCGTTTGGGCTCAAATTTCCCAGGTCCGTTGAAGACAGGGGATTGTCGTCACATCGGAGTAATGTCAAGACCGCCAACAAGGCCGGTATAAAATGCATGTATGATTTGAGGTGAAACATAGTACCGGACCCTCCGATCTATGTAAGAACATGGCTTGTAAGTGTGTGGTATAACACGTTCATAAATGAACAGGGTTCCACACTATTGCATATTGCTCGCTGTTCAGACAAGAAATTCACGAAAAGGCGACGAGCCGCATCCAGACCTGGCGTATGTCTGGCGCGCCCAATTCACGGGCTGAGCGTTAATGAACTACGCAATCTTTCAGTGTCGCACCTCGACGCAAAGAATCAGGGGTTGCGCCTTGACGGGGCCTGGACTAAGAACCGTAAAGCGGGTTTTCAACCAATTCCCGCATCTCTCGCAACGCGTCTTGATGCATTTGTAAAAACTGGCGAGGCAATGCGCTTGTATGCTACGCACAAGAGGCGGGCGGTGACGTGCCGGCCCATGCCCTAAAACCCATTACTTTACGTCCCCACCAATACCTCCCGCAGTTTTCATCAGGGTCTTGAAGCTGCCGGTATCCCTAAGTATGTCCCGAACGGAAAGCTCGAATTCCATTCATGCCGCGTGGCTTTTATTAACCTGATTCTCGACAGCGGCGTAACTGTAAAGGAAGCACAGGCACTTGCTCGCCATGCCACCCCGGAAATGACGATGAACGTCTACGGGCGCGTAAGAGACTCCCGGCTGGCGGAGGCGGTCGAAAAGGTCGCGGAGCGGATAAACGAGGAAAAGTGTGTCAAATACGTGTCATCTAAAGCAATAGGCGCAGAAGAGGGATTTGTAACCCCAACTGCGCCTACGACTTATGATACACATGGAACTATGGAGGTGGGGGGAATTGAACCCCCGTCCGAAAATGTCAAAGTAAGAACGTCTACATGCGTAGCCCATTTTTTAAATCTCGTTCCGGAAAGCTCCAACAGGCGGGATATTACCGGAACCAGCCTCAGTTTTAGTCTCGCTCCGTGCCCTGAGACACAACACGGAGCCAGCCTGCCTTATCGGCGCTCTTAACAACCCCGCAGGCTGGGATCATCAAGAACGGGCTACACTAAACTAATTTAGGCAGCCATTGCATACGAAGGTTCGTCTGCAGTTAGTTTGTTTCCCAATGGTTTTACGAGGTTATAGGGGACCTCGGCACGCAATTCCTACCGCATCCACTCCCGTCGAATCCTTTCACCCCCCAATAAATGGTAATTTGGTGATTTGGTGATTTAAAACCATGACCAAATATACCCAGAATTGACGGGGGTGTCAAGGGTTCCGGGTTCTGGAGAAATAATTATACCAGCTGTCAAGTTAAAGACCATGAACAAACCTGTATAGTTGCCGCCTTCTTCATCCGCTCTGAGGATGCCCTGGACCTCTCCTGCGGCGTTGTTGATAGCCAGGCCGCCTCCGTTATTGCTGGGCGTCCAGCGAAGATCCCGGGCCACCTCGGCCTCATAAATAATTCTGACGGTTGTATCCTCGGCTGCGGCGCTGCGGCCCTGGGCCTCTGCCGGTCCCTTTAAGGCCGTCTGCGTGACATCAACACTTACAACCTGCTTCAGCAGGGTCATCCGAAATCACTTATGACTCGTGGCCGACGCCTTCGACCCTGACAAGCGTTTTCGTCGTCGTCACCGACTCGCGAAGCTCTTTCCAGGGCTTGTATTCTTCGGAGGAGCTGAAGGCGTCCTGCGCCTCCTGGCTTGGCCATTTCATAATAACCACCCGGCCCGGGTGCCAGTCGCCAACGAGCACGTCGATTCTGCCGCCCCTTGTCAGGTATTCGCCGCCGGCTGCCTCGACCATCGGTTTCACCGCCGTCTTGTAGCGTTCGTAGGCCTCTTCGTCATGGACTTGGTTCTCAAGAATCAGATAAATAGACATTCTTCCTCCGTTATTTCAATTATTCAACGATCATACTGCAGACGCCTGACGTTAAACATTTACTTCTTCCGCTCGACCTTCTCAATGACAATCGGTGGCTTCAATGTCTGGCCTTCTCGGGTTGCCATTTGAATCTTCTTAATGACGTCCATACCGAGGATAACCCGGCCGAAGGCGGCGAAACCCTGGCCGTCCGGATTGCGTTTGCCCCCGAAATCCAAATCCGGCTGGTCACCGATACAGAAGAAGAAACCGGAGGTGGCGGTATCGGGGCCGCTGCGTGCCATGGATATGGCCCCGTCTTTATGCTTCAACCCGGTTTTGTTGGTACGTTCCAACAGGATCGGGTCGTGTCCGCTCTTGGGTGGATAGCTTTCGTCTCTGAACTTGGGATTCACGGCTCCCTGGATGACTTCGATCTTGACGTCGTTATTCGGCTGGTTCTGCATCGTTACGGTCCGGTGAAACACACCGCCGTTGTACTGCCCTTCGTCCACATAGCGCAGAAAATTCGATACGGTGACCGGTGCGTCTGCTGCGTGAAGGACCACCTCGATCTCTCCGAGTGCCGTGGTCATGACTACGGTATGCGCCCCTTCCTGTGCCTGTGCAAGGGAGAATAAACCACAGGAAACGCAGATAAGGCTGAGGGAACAAAGGGTGATGATCCTTGTTAACATATTTTCTCCTTTAATGACGTACGATGCGTGTAATTTAGTCGGTATACAAGCCTTCCCGGGGCGACGGCTCCTGATCCCAGCCAATCTCCCCGGGTCTTCTCTCTCCATTTGAAGTCGCCCCGGGTGTCACACTATAGAAGGAAAGTGTTGGAGATCATAACGGAAACGATTGTTTGTTTCAACTCTATTCGAAAAGTCGTTCATCAGACTGTAGGTATAGATTTAAAAACAAGTATACAAGAACGGAAGGAACTGTCAGAGATACTACAATACCTGGTCCGAATATCACTTTATTAAACCCTGTTAAATCAAAGGATGACAAATGGTAAAACTATTGATTCAAGTGAAAATATGCTGCCTTCTTGTCAACGGTATCCTGACGCCCTTTTGTCTCTTCTGTCCGGCGCAGCGTAGCCTGTACCTACTTCAGCAGCGTCATCCTCTTCGTCTCGTTATACCCGCTGCCGCTGGTGATGCGGTACAGGTATATGCCGCTGGCCACCCCTGCACCGCGGGTATTAATACCATTCCACACGACCTCATAACGTCCTGCTGCCTGCACCTGATCCACCAGCCGCACCACCTCTTGTCCCAGCAGGTTGTAAATGGTCAGCGTGATATGGGTCTGCTCCGGCACCTCGTAGGCGATGGTGGTCGATGGGTTGAACGGATTGGGACGGGCGTGGTGTAGTGCGAAGGAGTTGGGCAGGGCTTTGGCCTCGTTTTCCATCTCTATGCCTGTAGGGGTAGCCGATCCTAATCCCCATACCGAGAAACTGGACGTAGTTGCCGTAGCCGTATTAGCTGAAGTGTCCACCACGGTAACCAGCTGCGTCCATACTCCACCACCAGCGTCAAATCTGAATAGTTTAAGGGTAGTCTCGTCGGTTACGTTGGCACTGTCAAGCATGGCCTGCGTGTATTTTATGGACACCACGGCTGTAAAGGTAGCGGTATCCGGCAGCGTGGTATTAATCTCGAAATACAGGACCGGTGTGGTGGGAGCAGAATCACTGGACATGCCGGAAGGCAGGTTCCTTCCGTGATTCTGGTGGCTGACTGATACCCCGGTGATCGTACCAGATTCAAATTTGACCTTGGTGTTGGATCCGTCATCGGAGGTAAAGGATAACGTGTCGGCAAGGTCCGCAACGGATTGACCACCCGTGCCTGTCAACGTAATCGCTGTTGGACTGCCTGCAGCGTTGTGCGTCAGCTGAAGCGAGGCCGTTTTGGCACCTACAGACGCCGGCGTGAACGTTACCTTCACGTAGGCGCTGTCGCCGGCACTCACGGAGAATGCAGCAGGCGCGGCGGCAAATAAAGCCGAGTCGGCACCTGTAACCGTCATTGCACTTACAGATAGAGTGGTATTGCCTGTGTTCTTGACTTTGGCCGAGTCCGTAGCGGAACTGCCTACCAGGACATCGCCGATAGGAAGCGACGTAGCGGCCACGATACCGGGGAACACACCGGTACCGGAAAAGGAAATCGAGGTAGGAGAACCCCCAGCGTTGTGCGTCAGCTCAAGAGCAGCGGATTTGGCGCCTAACGATCCTGGTGTGAACGTAATCTGCACGTAGGCGCTGTCGCCGGCAGGAACAGAAAGGGAGAGCGGTGTGGCGACAAAGGAGGCGGAATCAGCTCCCGTTACAGCAACTGTACTCACGGACAGGTCCGCCGTACCCGTATTCTTAACTTTGGCTGAATCGGTAACGGAACTGCCGACAAGTACGTCCCCAAATTCAATTTGTGCCACTGTATTCAAAATTGGGGAGGGTCCCGTTTGGGGACCTTCTCCTATAAAGATACCCCTGCCGTGGGTCGCAGCTGCCACCGTGTTGTCCGAGGTACGGGCGGCGAGTGCTGCTACAGTCACGTTGCCGATCACGGCTGCGCCTTCCTGGGTCCAGCTCGTACTCGAACCGTTCAGTACTGCGGTCGAGAACAGGCCGATCGAAGTGCCTACCAGGTACTGCGCGGTGGAGTCGATCGGCAAGATGGCCCCCCATCGGAGGGACGGACCGTCGTCGGTGCCCTCGAGATTGCCCTCTACCGCCGTATAATTGGCCCCTCCATCGTTCGAATGGTACAAGCCGACGATATTGTAGTTGGACATGACAACGATGATCTCATCGGCACTGTTCGGATTCACCGCGATGTTGTGGACATAAGAACCGTTATCCAGGCCGGGGATCGAAATATCCACCGCGCCGTCCGTGGCGGAGTCGGCATTGTCCAGGCTATAAATATTGGGGCTGCCATCCCCGCTGGCCGCGAAATACAATCGGTGTGCGGGGTTCGACGTGGAGACCGCCAGGGCAGATATATTCGTGCCAGCCGGCCCGGCGATGTTGGAAAGCGTCGCCCAGCCGTTACCGCTCACGGCGGTGTCGATCGTGTTGTTGCGCATCAACACATTGGCCAGGGGATAATACATGATGGACTCATCGGTGGGATCTACCGTGAAAGGATGGATGAACAATTGACCGCTTGTCCCGTCGGGCTTGAGAGAAGCCTCAAAATTTCCGCTCGTTGTGTATCGAAATACATTACCTACCTGAAACGAGGTATAAACGAACTGTGAGCCCGTATAGGAATAGGCGCCGTCGCCGGAGGAAAGATCCGTGGAGCCATCATTCGGCGCATTCCAGTCGAACGCCGGTGAACCGTTGTCCTGGGTGCCGCCGACGATCCTCGTATTTCCTGCCTCAGCCGCAATAGATACGTGATAGAACTGGGTAACGTTATAGGCGTTGTTCATGCTTTCCCAAGCCATCGGTGATGCCGTTGCGTCGGCCGCCCTGCTGATGCCGCCGTCATGGCCGGACCACAACACACCGGTGTTGTTCGGGTCGAAGACGGCCACGTGCTGATCAGGGTGGTGATTGGGGTACTTGGCGTATTGGCCACCGGGAGCGGATGCCCCCTGGGCGGTGTATCCCCCCACCCAATTCGAGTCCGCACTGGTGATCTGAGTTGAGAATCCGTTGGTGGAACGGTACAAACTAGTCCCGCCGATCAATACGAAGTCGGAATCATCCGGTTTGACCGCGACAGTCATGTTATAGCTGTCCTGGGTGTTGAGAAAACCAGTGTCACCGCCAAAATCGGGCAGGTTGGTGCTAAGGTCAGAGAATGTCGAGCCCGCGATGGAGGTGACTTTAAAAAGGTGTACATCCTCCCTGTCCCCAGATTTGGTGTCGTCGTACGTGAAAATGTAGGCTACGTCGGGGTTTGATGGCGCCATGCCGATGACGCTCCGGGCGTGTGTGGCGGGAAAAGTGTCCGGTGTGATATCGGTCCAGTTGTCTCCGTCGTCTGTAGAACGGTAAACGCCGGGATTATCAGTCGGACCGAAGAAAACACTCTCCGACAGGGTAGCGAGCAGCGTGCCGTTCGATGAGACTGCGATGTCGGTCCATCTATGTTCTGCCGGCTTTCCCAGGACCAGGGAGAACGAGGTGCCGCCGTCGGTGGACCGGAAGATCCCGAAGCCGTTGGTGGCGACGTACAGGTTACCGCTGGTGGGGTGAATGATAATTTTAGATACGAAGTCGAAATTGCCGGTGAATCTTAGCGGATCGCTATCCAGCGTCGATTCGAGTTTACTCCAGGTTTCACCATTATCGGTGGACTTGTACACGCCGGTACCGTAGAAAAAGGCCACCCCACCTCGGTCGCCCGCAGAGTCGCCTCGGAATTCACCGGAGGTGTAATACCAGGTGTTGTTCTGACCGCTCCGGGGATCCTGGGCGATCCAGGTGACACCCAGAGGAACATTCATCGCCGTCTTCAGCGTCCAGGTCTGGCCGCCGTCCGTGGATTTCCAGATACCGCCGGATACACCACCTGCGATGATCGTGTTGGAGTTGGTGTGGTCGATGGCCAGTGCCCGGGTTCTTCCACCGACATCATTGGGTCCCACTTCTTTCCAGTCGAAGGCGATACCGTCTGCCGGGCCGAGTACTTTGCCCAGAACAGGGGGGCGCTGGTCCAGCGTACGGGCAAAGGCGAGTTCCCGCTGCCGGATGCCCTCAGGTATGCTGTTTGTGGCCGGGTCACGCAACATGTTGAAGAAATACTCACTCCTGCCTTTTTTGGCTTCCACCGACGCCTTCGGGGAACTGGAAGACTTGACGGCAGGCCTAGTCGCCTTAGACGGGCTATGGATACCGCTCTGGTCGGTGGCCAGAAAACCGATTAGAAGGACGGTGCTGAGGGCGAGGGATGTAAACCGTTTCGAATTATCTGACATTACGCCTCCGGAAAATAGGAATCCACGAAAGCACGCGACGTTTGTGTGGACTCAGTCTTTATCTTTAATTGCTGGATCAATGAAACGACCCGCATTAATGAATCTCGGCCACGCTCCAGGACGGCGGGGGAGGAGAGATCATGGCCGGGGGCTCCTGAAATCGCATGGTCACGTCTACGGAACTGCCTGCCTTCAACAATGCCGGACCTTTTGCTCGGGCTCTTTCGATCCGTGCGTTTTTTACAGAAACACGCACTTCGTTGCCGACCGCCAGGGGTTTTGTAGAGGCGCCATAGCCATGTATTTTATCGATCTTCAAGGTACATATATGTGATGCCCCCTTGGTTTCAACGGAGACGACAAAAGCCGTGATCTTCGCTTGCCCGGGGCTCAGGGAAAGGCCAGGCGGTGGTTGCGTGGCAGGCGGAGCTGCTTGGGCTGGTGAGGCGGGGGCTGCCGCAGCCGGCTGCTCCTCTGGTTCGGATTCCGCTGGCGCCTGCTCAGATTGCTGTGCCATCGGCTTTGTCTCCTCTTGCGCCGGTTGCGGGTTTTCGGATGAACAGGCGACAAATAATACCGAGATTAACCAGTATGAAAGTAAAGTTACAGATCTCATTGCGCGTGACCTCCTGACACTCCTCGTGGTTACAGGACTTGCTGCCATATCTGCTGTGCCATTCTAATTTTACGCGGGGATGGAAATTACTACAATATTCTAATATACATTATAACGTATTCACGTCAAGCCGTCGGTGATCCCGGTCACGTCTTATATATGGACTTACCCCGAACTTAGGCTAACCAGCGCCGAGCGGTTTGGGGTGGCACCGCTGGCACTTTGAATTGCCGTATCGGTCGATCCACCGATCTGTTTGTATACAATAATAACATGCCATCTCCGGATGCGATATCCCCACTATGTCATTACTCAGAATCCGATGGACGAAGCCGTCTTCCCTACCCTGACTATCCACTAACGCACCGAGGACATCGGGCGGCATACCACCCATGACGGAGATACCAGTTTCTCGTAATTTGCAGGAAATGCAGAGGCGTACCGACCGGGGAGAGAAGAGGAGCTAAAAAGAACTTTTGGATAAATGTTGTGGAGGAATGGAACAAGTACGTAAAAGGAGCACCGAACTCGATTTTCAGAACATTAAAAAGATGGCGAACCGCAAAGACCAAACACGATAGACTTCAAGAACGTTTCCCTGTCGAACGTATCATCAATACATCGGATATGCGATTGGAGTGTCGCATTCAATAATGCAATTGGGTGAGGCGGGGCAGGATTGGTAGAGACTTTCCGACATTCGACAGCCCGCGGATTTAAAGAGATACACGTGCATTGGGTCTTATCTGTTAGACAGCCGGTAGATGAAACACAACAACGGACAGAAAACTCAAGAATTTAACTTCCGCAAGTCCTTCTGTCCGTTGTTGTTATTTAAGTACATCGCCAGGGAATCGAACCCTGAACCTACTGATTAAGAGTCAGTTGCTCTGCCAGTTGAGCTAGCGATGCCCAGATGAGTGCGGAAGGAATCGAACCTTCGACCCACAGATTAAAAGTCTGTTGCTCTACCAACTGAGCTACGCACCCATTTTTCAAGATTGCAAAGATAAGAGAAAAACCGGTGCCCGTCAATGAAAAAAAGATCAACTTGACACGCTTTTGATTGGCTTCTATACTTGCCCGTTGAGATGTAAACTATTCAGCAAAAGCCGAGCATGGAGATAACCCATGGCCGTGCCTGCTTTGATTCTTGATTATGCAATGGCAACACCGGAAATCAATGAACGTATTGCCTTCGACTACATCGGTGCAGGATGCCGGGTGGACTACCGGCCCTTTTATCCTGATCTGGAGAATATGAAAGTAGCGAAGCTACAAAACGACGAAGCTACGTAGCTTTTTTTAAAAGGAGTCATGCATGTATTCTTGCATCAACGGGGCTACCACGATGCCCTATACCCTGGAACAAGATCTGGAAGCCGCTGCCAAAGCCGGTTTTGAGGCGGTTGAAATCTGGTCTCGAAAACTGGATACGTATCTGGAAACACACAGTGTCGAGGCCTTGAAAGAACTTCTGGATCAGCACCAGCTTAAGGTCGCCTCCTTCTGTCCGTATTCATTGGTAGGATTTTCAGACAATCGCGGTCATATTATCTCTATTCGTAAGGCGGCTGAAATCGCCGAGGCCATTGCGTGCCCGGTTTTGCTCGTCTGTGCGGATGCACCCCCCGGTGAGATTGACCTGGATGACGCCTATGACGCCATGGCCAACGTCGCCAGTACCTACGCGGATATGGCGGAGGATTACGGGGTTAAAATTGCGATTGAGCCGCTCGGCAGGCATCCCTTTATCCCCGGACCGGAGGAAGCGCTTGAGATCATCGATCGAGCAGAGCATGAAGCGCTTGGCTTGATGATGGATACCTTCCACTACTATAAATCCGATATTAGTCTGGACACGATTCGTAATATTCCCCTTGAACACCTCCTGATTGTCCATGTGAATGACTGTGAGGATCTTCCCAAAGAGGATCTGACCGATCAGCACCGCCTGCATATGGGGGAAGGCGTTATTCCTCTGCATGAGATGCTTAGCGTCCTCAAGGAGAAAGGTTATGAAGGCGCTCTGTCTGTTGAGATATTCAGAGAAGCCTACTGGCAGCAGGATCCGGAAAGTGTTTCTATCGCCGCTAAGGGAGCGCTTGATCGAACGGTGGCGACTTTATAACATCGGCAGCAGACTCAATCCTGTTTGTATCGCAGGTTCATTGTTTTGGGATGGGCCGCCCGGGCTTCATCGAGCCGACCTATCGGGGTGGTGTGCGGTGCGTTTTTTACCAGATCCGGATTTTCCCTCGCTTCTCTTGCAATGGCTTCCATCGCCTCGATAAATTGATCCAGCGATTCCTGGCTTTCGGTCTCGGTCGGTTCAATCATGATGGCTTCAGGCACAATCAGAGGAAAATAAATAGTGGGGGCAAAGAATCCGTAGTCAAGGAGCCGTTTAGCGATATCGAGCGTCTTTATCCCATATGCTTTAAATCGCGTACCGGACGCGACGAATTCGTGCTGACAGGGCACCTCAATCGGGATCGCTGTTTCGGTCTGTGCGCCATGCAACATGACCGTCCGCGGATACAATCTCTCCAGCCGGCGCATGATATAGTTAGCGTTCAGGATGGCATTTTCGCTGACCTGGCGCAAGCCGTCGGGACCATTTGTCCTGATATAGGCATACGCGCGTACCATCATCCCGAAACTACCTGGAAAACTACGAATCCGGCCGATGCTATTCGGTCGATTAGATTCGAACAGATATTTTCCGTCCACCAGTGCTGGTATTGGGGTCGGGAGATAATCAACCAGATCACCTTTCACGCCGACGGGCCCGGCGCCCGGACCGCCTCCACCATGAGGCGTTGAGAAGGTCTTGTGCAGGTTGAAGTGCACCACGTCAAACCCCATATCCCCCGGCCTTGTAAGCCCCAATATGGCATTCATATTAGCGCCATCCATATAGAGCAATGCGCCGGCATCGTGGACAATGCGGGCGATCTTGCGGATATCCGATTCAAAGAGTCCGAGCGTATTGGGGTTGGTCAACATAAAAGCCGCCACCTCTTCGTCCATAATCGACGCGAGGTGATCGGTATTTACCAGACCCTGACTATTGGTAGGGATTTGAATGGTATCATAGCCTACCAGAGATACACTGGCCGGGTTGGTGCCATGAGCAGAATCCGGAATCACTACTTTCTTACGGCCATCGCCTCTATGCTCATGATACGCCTTTATCATCATGAGACCGGTTAATTCACCCTGGGCGCCGGCTGCAGGCTGTAACGTCACCCCATCCATACCCGATATTTCAGTAAGATATGCGCTCAATTCAACCAGCAGGCGTATGGCGCCCTGACAGGTATCATCCGGCTGCAGGGGGTGTAAACGGGAAAACCCGGGCAGCGCCGCCACATCCTCATTGACTCTGGGATTATGCTTCATGGTACAGGATCCCAGGGGATACATGGCGCGATCCGGATGATAATTCATAGTAGATAAACGGGTATAATGCCGCACCACGTCCACTTCACTCACCTCCGGTAATGCAGGTGGAGTTTCACGCAGTTCTTCTTGCGGCAATAAGTCGGCTGCAGGGCGGGTCGGCACATCCGGTTCAGGCAACGAAACGCCTCGCCGATTCTCCGAGCTCAATTCAAAAATAAGGGGTTCCGGCAATGTAGATCCTTGTGTTAATCTCCTGTTACATCACCTAACGCATCAACAAGCCTATCAATCTGCGCCTTCGTCCTTCGCTCCGTCACTGCAATGAGTAGACAGTCGTCCATCTTAAATTGAGGGAAACAACCGAGGCTGACGCCGGCCAGAATATGTCGCCCGGCAAGTTGGTGGACGATATGTGCGGCATCACCGGGGGTCTGAATCACAAATTCTTTAAAGAAAGGCGTATTAAAACGAAGCGTGTAGCCAGGTAACTCGGCAATCCGACCTGCGGCATAGTGGCTTTTCTGCAAACAAAGATCGGCCACCTTCTGTAATCCTGTTTTCCCCATCATGGCCATATAAATGGTCGCCATGAGGGCGTTGAGTTGCTGGCTGGTGCAGATATTCGATGTGGCCTTGTCGCGCCGGATATGCTGTTCCCGGGCCTGCAGGGTCAGCACAAATCCTCGTTGACCTTTTTGATCTATTGTCTGACCTGCGATCCGGCCGGGCATCCGCCGGACAAAACGCTCCTTCGCTGCAAAAAAACCCAGGGCCGGTCCGCCGAAACTGACTTCATTGCCCAGGGACTGTCCCTCACCTACGGCAATGTCCGCTCCATATTCACCCGGTGGCTTAATCAGACCCAATGAAATGGGATCAACGGCCATAACAAGTAGTGCTCCGGCGCTATGCACCATTTTTTCGATCTCTGCCATGGCTTCCAGATGGCCGAAAAAATTCGGATGCTGAATAAGAACACAGGCGGCCTGGTCCACGAGATGAGCCTGGAGGTGTTCCGGATCGAGCTTGCCCTCCGGACAGGGGATGGTCTCGACGGTAATACCCGGGCCATGGGCGTAGGTATGTATCGTATGGGTATAATGAGGATGCATACTGCCGGCGACAACGACCCGGTTACATCGTTTCACGGCACACGCCATCATCATGGCCTCTGCTGCTGCCGAGGCGCCGTCATACATGGACGCATTGGCAACCTCCAATCCCGTCAGTTCGCAGATCATGGATTGGAATTCGTAGATGCCCTGGAGCGTCCCCTGACTTACTTCAGGCTGGTAGGGGGTATATGAGGTGAGGAACTCGGATCGCCCGGTCAGATGTTTTATGGCGCTGGGAATAAAATGGTCGTACATGCCGCCGCCGATAAAGGAAATAGCCTTGTTCGCGGCCATATTCTGATCCGCCAGTTCCCCCATAAGGTCCTGCAGCTCCAGCTCAGATAGGGCCGGCGGCAAATGTAAGGGATGGGTAAGGCGGACCTCCTGCGGAATCACCGTGAGTAACTCGTCAACAGAAGAAATGCCAATCGCGTCCATAATACTTTTTCGATTGGCATGGGTATTCGGAATATACGTCATATCTTCTCCGTCATGGTGCTCGTTCTACTCTCCAATAAAATCCTTGTAGGCATCTGAGGTTAAGAGCGCATTGAATTCGGCCACATCAGCGACCTCTATTTTAATCATCCAACCATCGCCATAGGGATCCTCATTCACTGCTTCAGGTCGCGTTTCCAGTTCGGTATTTAATTCTATAATCGTTCCCGCCATGGGGCTGAACAGCGAAGATACGGTTTTTACGGCTTCTACCGTGCCGAATTCTCCACCGGCATCGACGGTATCTCCATCAGAGGGCAATTCCACGAAGACAATATCCCCGAGTTGGGTTTGTGCATGATCGGTAATGCCGATGGTCGCAGTCCGGCCATCAAGACGAACCCATTCATGCTCTTCAGAATATCGAAGCTCTGCTGGTATGCTCATCTCAGGTCCTTCCTGCTATTTAATGGCCGCCATCTCTTCCTGCAATCGATCTTGTGCCATCATGTTTTCGACTAAATTAATATGTGCCTGACCGGATCGGAAGGTCGGGTGTTTAAGCATATAACTGTGGAATGGAATGGTGGTTTTAACGCCCTCGATGATAAACTCTTCCAGGGCGCGTTCTGTCCGGGTCATCGCCTCTTCCCGATTACGGCCCCAGACAATCAGTTTGGCCAGCATGGAATCATAATAGGGCGTCACCACATACTGGGCGTATACATGACTGTCCACACGAACCCCATATCCGCCTGGAACGTGGAAGCTGGTAATCTGACCTGTCGAAGGCATGAAATTTCGAGCCGGATCTTCTGCATTGATTCGGCATTCAATCGCATGGCCTCGGAAGGTCGCCACTTCCTGAGTAAAACTAAGCGGTTCACCCGCTGCGATTCGAATTTGTTCCTTGATTAAATCCTGAGAGGTTACCTGTTCCGTGACGGCATGTTCCACCTGGATCCGGGTGTTCATCTCCATAAAATAAAAATCACCCTGGTCTGTCACCAGATATTCCATCGTGCCGACATTCTGGTATCCAATGGACCTGGCGCCTTTGAGTGTGGTCTCCCCGAGCCTGGTTCTTAACGCTTCGTCTACAAAAGGAGACGGCGCTTCTTCGATTAGTTTTTGACGCCGCCGTTGTATCGAGCAATCTCTCTCCCCCAGATGAATGAGATTTCCGTTCTGATCACCAAATACCTGGATCTCTATATGTCTCGCATGTTCGATAAAATGTTCAAGGTAGAGCGAGGTGTCGCTAAAGGCCTTTCTGGCCTCTTCATAGGCGATTTGAAACTGTGTACGAAGTTCAGCCACATCACGGGCAACACGAATACCGCGCCCGCCGCCACCTGCTGATGCTTTTATGACCAGAGGGAATCCAACATCCACTGAAGCCTCCACCGCCATATCGACATGGTCGACATTCCCCTCCGTTCCGGCGATGGTCGGCACACCGGCTTTAGTCATCATCTTACGGGCTTCCGCCTTATCGCCCATTAATTGGATGACGCTGGATGGGGGACCAATAAAAGTGATATGACACGATTCACACACTTCTGCAAAATGTGGATTTTCGGACAGAAAACCATAACCGGGATGGATGGCATCCGCATTGGTAATTTCAGCTGCACTGATGATACGGGGAATATTGAGGTAACTGTCGTTGGGCGTACTGCTTCCAATACAAATGGCTTCATCAGCCAATCGGATATGCAAAGAATCTTGATCCGCTTTGGAATATACAGCGACCGTGGCAATATTCAATTCTTTACACGCCCGGAGCACCCGCAGGGCAATTTCTCCACGGTTCGCGATCAGTATTTTTTGAAACATCAGGTCCTTATGCTGGTTCAAGCAGGAACAGGGGCTGGCCATATTCTACCGGCTGAGCATCTTCAGCCAGGATTTTTACCACCCTCCCGTTGGTTTCGGAAAGGATAGGGTTCATTAATTTCATGGCCTCGATGATACAAAGCTGCTGGCCGGATATGACTTCTTCTCTTTCTTTTACAAACGGATCGGAATCGGGTTCAGAAGCACGATAAAAGGTGCCGACCATCGGTGAGGTGACTTCAATATATAAATGATTGGTTACGCCACCTTCATCTTCAATGGACACGTCGGTTGTAGGTGTGGGTACCACCGGCACTACCTGTATTCCTTGCGGTACGGCAGCGACCGGAGCCGGTATAAACCGCACGATACGCACTTTCGAGTCTCCGGTGGAAATCTCCAATTCCTGAATATCCGTGTCCTGTAATGATTCGATCAGTTTGAGAATCTCATCGGTCCCCATTATCTACACTCCTTCAGAACCGCTACAACCGCGTGTTCTTAGACACGTTCTACGTATAGTCTGGTACGGGTATCAATACGTAAAACATCACCTTTATTAATAAAAAGAGGCACCTGGACGACGGCGCCACTTTCGAGGGTGGCCGGCTTTGTTCCGCCGGTAGCTGTATCTCCACGAATGCCCGGATCGGTTTGTTTGACCTCCAGGTTAACGAAATTAGGCATTTCAATACCGACGACGCCCTCATCCGTTGTCAATAAACTGAGGTTCATACTGTCCTTGATAAGATCTTTGTTATCCCCCAGCATAGCCTCATCCACTGGAACCTGTTCGTATGTTTCCATATCCATCATATAGTAAAAGATGCCGTCGGTATATTGATATTGTGAATCTCGCCTCTCCACACGTACATCTTCCACTTTGTCAGATGCTTTATACGTTCTATCGATGACAGATCCACTATGAATATGTTTTAAGCGGATGCGACTGAACGCGGTTCCTTTTCCAGGTTTGACATGTTCACACTCAGTCAGTAGATACACCGCTCCATCTATGCGAATGGTCATGCCATTGCGCAAATCCGTTGCACTTATCATAATGGGTCTTACTCCTCTTTACGGTCCATCCGGCTCTGCTTCGAAAACAAATAATTCGGACAACCGCTTATGAATGTCGGGATTGGTCGGATCATTTTCTAACATAGCCATGTAGATGGAGATGGCCCGATCCGTCAAGCCCTGGCGAACATATAATTCGGCTAACGTCGCGGTTGGTATCGCTTCGGCCTGTGGATCGTCCTCCACATCCCCATCACTGTCCGTCTCTTCTGGCGGCGGCGCCAGCTCTTCCTCACGGACCGCAGATTCCTCATGATGAGAATCCTCGGAGACTGTCGTATCCGGCGAAATATCTGTGCCAATAGCCTCCGATATGGAGATATCGCCTATAAGCGGGTTATTATCGATTTCCTGGCTGCCAGAGTCGTTGGTGGGCTCAGATGCGTTTTCATTAACCAACGGATTTTCAGGACTTTTTATCTCCTGGTCGGCCTGGATGTTTACCAGTTGCCCAATAAAAAATTGATCCAGATAATTAACGGGAACAATAGGCATGGACGCATTCGGTAAATCATCTGATACGATCAGCTCTTCCGCATCGATCTCAAGGGATTCATCAAGGGTGAGTGTATCGGGTTCTTCCTCCACCTCAGAAAATACAGGGATTTCCTCGATTGTCTCATCCGGCTCCTTAATGGATTCCGAATCCAAGGTATGGTTTTCTTCCCAGGATCCCGGTGGGACAATCAACTTATCCTCCTCACTATCATCGGAGACTTCCGTCTCTTCTGATGGAGAGATCTCTTCTACCTGCTCTTCAGGTTCATCATAAAGTGCATCCGCTGTCTCTTCCTGAGCAATTTCGGAGATCTCTTCTACCTGCTCTTCAGGTTCATCACAAAGTGCATCCGCTGTCTCTTCCTGAGCAATTTCGGAGATCTCTTCTACCAATTGGCCGGGGGATGTAAGGGCCAGCATGTTCTCGAAGATGTTGACCGTGAAATCTTCAGAAGCGAGGCCGTGGCTGGCTGCGTCTGACGATTGTTCGCTGGCCGGAAAATGATCCTGGAAGATTTCTGCAATCCAGGGCCCTGTGGCAAACACGGGACCCGATTCCGGTGGCGGAGTGGAGGTTGCCACAGGTTCAGGTTCTATCGTCGGTACAGGATCAACAGGGGAAGATGGCGGGACAAGTTCAAGGTCCGCTACAGGCTCTAATTCTTCTGTTACGGATTCCTCTGATTCTATATCTTCAGATGATTCGGTGATATCCTCCTGCGAGGGAAGACGCTCATCTGATTCAATCTTAACGGGTGGAGGAATATCCTCCTGCGAGGGAAGACGCTCATCGGATTCAATCTTAACGGGTGGAGGAAGGGTGGTCTTTTCGTAAGCTACTTCCAATTCGGTGGCATCGATTGGCTCGCCTGTTTTTTCCGCTAAGGTATCTACCAGATTACGAATTCGTCTATTTAAGGGATCAATTGCCAGTGCCTGACGATAATAATACAAAGCCTGATTTTCATTGCCTTCATTATGGTAAAGGGCAGCCAGTTCGGTAATAACTGCAACATGATGCGGCCCAAATCGTAATGCTTCGACCAGCGATTCCCGCGCTTCACTAATCTGATTCTCGTCCATGTAACAGCGTGCCAGCACATAGTGCCCTGTCGCGTAGCCGGGACGGTGCTTCAACCCCTCCTTACAGAATCGAATTCCTTTCTGAGCATGCCCGTTCAGGCGCATCTGTTCTGCCAACCTACCGAATTGGGGTGTATTCGGCGATTTCCCCATCAGCGATTTTACTTTATCGAGGATAGCGCTCACTATAGATCACCTGGTCTTAAAGTGGGTTTATTGCTGACGGCGCAAGGTTCAATAACATTATGGATATATCATATCCTGTCAATAGAAATCTTAGCAAAAGAAACGCCCGTTTCATAGTAAAAATGAAGCCGGGCGTTAACGATTTCAGGGTGGACAACGGGATTCGAACCCGCGACCTCCAGAGCCACAGTCTAGCGCTCTAACCAACTGAGCTATGCCCACCATATTTTTATACTTCAAGCATTCCGACCATTTACGACCCAACGCCGGTCAGGTCTCTCCAAATAAGATCCTAAATATAGCAGGTTGATGTGTTTAATGTCAAGGTTTTTCTATGGTATATCACATCTGTACAGGTCGGGTAATCAACGACTTATCATAATCTCCCGTAAAGGTCGCCTGATGACAGAATCAGGAAACCGGACCGTCAAATCAGACCTTGTCAACCCTCCATTTACGGACTGTGTATAATATTCGAGATCCATAGATTCTTCCCTTACGTCGCTGCGAATCTTGATCCGATCAGGGCGCCATATGCCTTTTCTCTTGTTGTACTGTTCGAACGTTCGAGTTACTGAGATCTCATCTCCTTGCCGTTCCTCTTCCTTGATGACAACCGATTTTCGTGGATCCACCCAGATGGTTCTTGTGCGACCGGCTTGACGAATCGATATAAGGGCCTTTCCATTTTCGTATCGATATTCGGTGATGGGGCCTTCCACATAAGGTTGTAAATCAATCGACCCTAAAGCAGCGGTACGCATGTCGGCGAGGGAAATCCGTAACCCCGGCACCACTACCTCATGGTCATGCAGCGTACCTTCAAACAGCGTATTCTCCCGTGGGGTATATAAAAGAACGTTTTGATCTTCGATGAGTAAAACGGCCGTGATCTGCATAAAACCGCCCTGGATGTCGATACGGTACCGATCAGGCGCGAGATAGCGGATACGAGCACTGACACGCCCCCGGCGATCATTTATATAAGCTACGATGTCGGCGCCACTCTTGAAGTCTTTGATACGACGGGTCGCATCTCCAAGATTTTTTAGAATGGTAGAAACCGGTAAGGGATTGGAGGGATTGGATGGCGGGCGGCAGGCGGAAAGACTGAGAAAAATGGAGATAAAAATAGACCCGACGATTGACCTGACAAAATCATGGCATCGGTTTGGCATCCTGTATCTTCTTGCGGATGTTTTCAATCTGCTTTGGTGTCGCATCTGGATCTTCCAGTTCAAGCGCCCGTTCCCATTGTTGGATTGCATTCTGCGATTTTCCAATATCATTAAGGACGTCACCAAGATGGTCATACAGCGTGGCACTCTCGGTTTCAATTAATTGCAATGCTTTTTCAATATATTCGCGCGCTTTTTTAGATTGTCCCGATCGGAAGTAAACCCATCCCAGGCTATCAAGAAATGAGCCATTGTCCGGTAGTTTATCCAAGGCTTTCTCTATCATGACTCTGGCTTCTTCCAGCCGCTGCCCTTTGTCCGCAAGAATATACCCCAGGTAATTCAATGTAAAGGGGTCGTCTGGATCAATTTCAAGGGCTATTTCAAATGTGCTTACGGCCTTGTCAAACTGTCCGGATTGATCATAGGACTGACCGAGCAGGAAACGCAGGCGGTGATTTTCGGTGAATTTTTCGACGGCTTGTTCTGTGATGTCGATGGCTTGATCATAATCCTTCTGTAACGTATGCGCATAAGCCAAATAGAACCATAATTCAGGATCATCAGACGCCAAAGTCAACCCATCCTGGAAAATTTGAATACATTTACCGTAATCTTCCTGGCGTAAATGGACAAGACCCAGATTCACCCAAGCTCTGCTGTCACGTGGATTCAGGTCGATAACCTGCTGAAACTGGACGCCGGCCTCAGGATAATTCTCGCGTTGCATGTAACTCACGCCCAGATACAAATGTAGATCCGGGTTCCGAGGTAACAAGGTCAGGGCCTGATTGAGGATATTTTCGGTTTCAGAATATTTTTCTTGCCTTAGATACGCCAGACTGAGATTTATCCATCCCCGCGTGTCTTTACGATTCAGGCCGATCACCTTCTGATATTGAGCGATAGCCTGATTATACTGTTGGCTGTTCATATATATATCGGCTAGATTCAGCCGCAGATTCACATTGTCGGGTAACATCTTTAGGCTTTTTTCAAATGTTTCAACACCCTTTTTTTCCTCGCCCTGTTCCATATAAGCATAGCCCAGGGATATCCAACTCTTTGGATACTTGCTATCCATGTCGAGTGCTTCCTTGAATTCGTTTATCGCTTTTTTAAATTCTTTGTCCTCAAGGTATATGGATCCTAAAAACAATTTAAGATCCGGATCGGACGGGATGGCTTTAAACGAATTCTCCAGCACTGAAATCGCTTCATCCGTTCGTTCCTGGCGACGATAGGTCAGGCTGAGATTGATCCAACTCCCCGTGTCCCCTTCATCAATACTGATCGCTTCCTGGAATGCCAGCGCAGCCTGATCCAGTTTATTCTGTTCGAGCAATATAATACCGATGCCCCCGTGGAGATCTGCTGATTGCGGAATGGCTTTCATCCCATCATACAGTACGGAGATCGCTTCGTCTAACTGGCCATCGCGCCTGAGCGCATTGCTAAGGTCTATCCAGATACGGGGTGTTGTGTTATCTTCATCCAGCAAGATGCGAAATTCCGTAATGGCCTCATCCCAGCGATTTAAAAACATGAGCACCTGGCCAAGTCGTTGGCGAAAGACTATTTCGTTATTCGGCTTCAAGTCAAGAATCTCACGGTATTGCAGTACGGCTTTATCCCACTGTCTTTGTTGGCCGTATATTTCTGCCATACCGATCCGCGCCCGCAGAGAGGTTGGATAGTCTTCCAGTACCTTCTGAAATTCGATTAACGCTTTATTGAGCATCCCGCGCTTTTGATACGTTTCCGCCAGGCGAAAATGAAACTCCGCAGATCGGGGCACGAGCCGGCTTATGGCCTCCAGTTCACGTAAAATCGCAGCTTCATCTTTTAATTTCTCTGCCAGCTGGGCAAGGGCAAAATGGGCTTCCACGTTATCCTGATCAAGGATGACCACCCATTCAAAGATATTCCGAGCTTCCAGATCACGCCCCATATCCCGAAGGCATTTGGCAAGCACCAAATTGGCGTCGGTAGTCGTAGAATCCAGAGTAATGGCTTTTTGAGCGTAAATCAGGGCCTCATTACGTTGAGCCAACTGATAATAGTCTACCGCTAAGGCCGAATAGATGTTCGATGAGGTGGAATCGTATTGGGCTGCCTGGAGGTATTCTTTAATGGCATTCAACGGATCGTTCTGTGCATCATAAAGACCGCCCTGTATAAAATGTTCAATGGCCATGGCGCTATTGGTCCCCTGTCCCCTTGCAGGCATCACACCGCTTACAAAAAGCAGCATGATAGATAAGACCATCGCCTCATAAGGTATCAATCGCCATCTCACAAGACCTGTCTCTACTGTGCTTTTTCGTTTGCCTTTCGCCTTCATGATATTCCTCTCAATTGATTATCTTAGTATCCTGGTGACATCGTTATACAGGACAAAAAACATGAGGACCAGAAGGATAGCCATGCCCGCTTGTTGCCAGACCAGACGCTGGCGCAAGGACAACGGCCGCCGAATAATACCCTCCACACCAAGAATAAGCAATTGACCGCCGTCGAGGGCAGGGATGGGCAACAGATTAAGGATCGCCAGATTAATGCTCAGAAATGCAATGAAACTGAACAAACTGGTGGCACCCTGTTTGGCGCTTTCCCCGGCCATCTTTGCAATGGCAATTGGGCCGCCGAGTGTATCCGTCGAGATCTCCCGGCCGGCCAGCTTTTTTATGAACATGAGAATGGTGCCCGATACGTTTACCACCTGGAGGCCGGCCATTTTGACCGATTCTATAAGGCCGACCGGGCTCAGTTTGATATGATCCTCCTGGGTAATACCAATTTGACCGATGTCGATGACCTCACCTGTTTCGGGGTCAAGATCCTGGGCTACATTAGGAGTAATTGGGGTCTGATGGGATTGGTCATTCCGCGTCCAGGTGATCATCGCCTCAATACCGGGTTTACTTCGGATCACCTCAACCATCTCGTACCATTGAGTAACGGATATACCATCCACAGAGGTAATGACATCTCCGGATTTCAAGCCAGCGCGTTCAGCCGGTGAATCCGAGATAACGGTACTCACAGCAGACGCACGAAAATATCTCAGGCCGCTTATTCGTTCAATCGGCTCGGTCCTGCCAACAAAGTCGACTTCTACGACGGTCTCATTGCCTTCACGTAATACTTTTATTTCCGCCTGTGATATGGATTCTGAGAGAAGGGCTGTCCTGACGTCTTCCCATGTATCCACCGGTGTGTTATTTATTTCAATAATTTCGTCACCAACCTGAAGTTCTGAGACGGCGTATGGGCTGTCTTCCATAATCCGTCCAATCGTGGTGGTGTCTGTCAATGCGATGCCCATCATAAAGTAGAAAACCCAGAAGACAAAAAAGGCCAGTAGGAAATTCATCCCCGGACCGGCAGCAATAACAAACGATCGGGCGCTTATCGACTTCGATTGAAACTCCCAGGGTTCTCCCTTTACTTCATCAGCGTCCGGATGTTCGCCAGCCATCTTAACATAGCCGCCCAGAGGGATCCAGGAGATACAGTATTCTGTATCTCCGATTGTTTTCCCGATCATTTTAGGGGGAAATCCCAGAGAAAACCGTTCTACTTTAATACCCATGCGTTTTGCCGCCATAAAGTGCCCCAATTCATGAATGAAGACGAGCAATCCTAAAACAAATATGGCAGATACAATGGTGGTCAGCATGCCAAACTCCCAGATTAATGGATGCAAAATCGCATCAGCGAACGTTGTGCCCGATTCTTATTCCTTCACCTGCTTTAACATACATGATTTCTAATATCTAAACAACGTCATTATTTAGAAATAAAAACCGGGCACCATGTGAATCCCATCAATATGTACTTTCTCCATAGCATTGAACTTCAGAATATACCTTCAATTATACAACTTATTTAACTTACTTTGAGTTTCATTATTTCAAAAATACAAGAGGACAATGAGTATTTAAACGGTCGAAAAGCGTTCCCGGCAATAGGTTCGGGCCCAGGAATTCGCCTCTAAAACGGCGTTCAGGGACAGGGCCGAATGCCTATCAAGCATCGGTTCATTTTTCGTATGACAGGACATAGCATCTGCAATAACTTTCGGGATCTGCATAAACCCGATCTGACCTTTTAAAAAAGCGTCAACAGCCATTTCATCTGCCGTACTCAGTACGGCCGGCAGCGTGGTCCCGATTCGCCCGGCTTCGTACGCTAACCCCAGGCAAGGAAATTTTTCATGATCGGGCGGCAACAAGGTGAGGTCCCATGCCCGCGTGATATCAAAGCGCGGCCAGGGGGTATCTAATCGTTGAGGATAGGTTAAGGCGTATTGGATAGGTATACGCATATCGGGCGGTCCAATCTGGGCGAGGACATTGCCATCTATCATCTCAATCATCGAATGGATAATGGATTGAGGGTGTATGACCACATCAATTTTAGAGACCGGAATCCCGAAAAGCCAGTGCGCCTCGATGACTTCAAAGCCTTTATTCATCATGGTAGCCGAGTCAATTGTTATTTTTTGCCCCATGTTCCAGGTGGGATGATCCAGGGCTTCGGCCGGCGACATCTTCTCCATATGTTCCCGATTTGAATGCAGAAAGGGACCGCCGGATGCAGTCAGGATAAGCCGTTGCACATCATCAAGATTCTGACCGGCCAGGCATTGATGAATCGCGATATGTTCGCTGTCGAGAGGAATAATATCAACCCCTGATTTTCTGGCTGCATTCATAATGATTTCACCGGCCATAACCAGGAGTTCTTTATTGGCCAGAGCAACTGATTTTCCAGCTTCAATTGCCCGTAAGGTGGGAATAAATCCAGCGCTGCCGGGTATGGCGCTGATAACCAGATCGACATCCGGATGGGTCACGACATCCACCAGGCCGTCTATTCCTGTATGGACGGTAAGTTCCCCTTGATAGGTTGGTAGATCTTTAACGTTCTCCTCGTCCTTGACGGCCACCATACGCGGTTTAAACTCGGCAATTTGTTTTTTAAGGCGCTCAATCTGCGTGTTGGCCGTCAGGCTATGAATCGAGAACTGATCTGGAAACTCAGTAATCACATCCAGACTCTGTACACCTATTGACCCCGTAGATCCTAAAATAGCAATTCGTTTCATAGAACCATCACCAAGCGGTATAATTCAGCCTGTTTGTAACTGATGAAGCTATATTTATAACTGATGTTACCCAACAAGCAGCGAGACATCAGTTTATAATATGATAAATATCAAATAGTAGTAGACAAAAGGGGCAGCGAATAAGACACTATCAAAACGGTCGAGCACACCGCCATGTCCTGGTATCAATCGAGATGAATCCTTGACGCCGGCATCTCTTTTCATTAACGACTCCGCCAGATCGCCGATTTGTGCGATGATGCTCCCTATACCTCCCATAATAATACAATGTATGGGGGTTAGAAATGAAAAATAGGCAGACCTCAGGGCAATCAAACCCACAACCGTACCGATGATACCACCGATAGACCCTTCGATTGTTTTTCCGGCACTGATATGTGGGATTAATTTATGGCGGCCTATAGCCCTGCCTGTAAAATATGCCGAGGTGTCACAGAACCAGGGAATGAAAAAAGCAAGCAGCAACATACCGACCCCGTCCTGCTCAGAGAGGCTGTCAAAGGACGAGGGTATCATCCGAATATAGATCAGATGACAACTTAACCATCCGACATACATGACGCCGAAGACCGTGGTCGTGGTATTTAATATGGCAGTGTGGGAATGCCCTCTGAATATTTCAAGGCTGGCAGTAATAACAATCAAAGAGGTTAATATCAGCATCCCCCGACTCCCCATTCCAAGCCATGCATCCAGGCACAGAAGTCCTCCCGCTATCATGCCAATCACTTTGTTGGGATACAGGTTTTTCGCACCGGCGAGTCGGTAATACTCCCATAAACCCGTGACGACTATCAGAACAACAAATAAAAACAGGCTTACTTCTCCCAGCCACACCAACAAAATAATCGTTGGTATAAAAATAATACCAACGATTATACGAATCCACATGTCAGGGAGTTTCAAGAGGCTATTTCCGTATTTCACCGATAAAAAATGACGATGTGATGTATTTTAACAAGTAACCTCATCCGATTTACGGTACGAGGTTGGGCGTCACACGAAATCAATGGGACATTTGATCGCCGGTACGTCCAAATCGGCGTTCTCGTGATTGATATTCGCGGATGGTTTGATAGAAATGCTGCCTGGTAAATTCCGGCCACAAAACAGGGGATACGACAATTTCAGTATACGCAAGTTGATACAAGAGGAAATTACTTATCCTCATTTCACCACTGGTCCGAATAAAGAGGTCCGGATCAGGCAATCCAGCCGTATATAGATACGATTCGAAGAGGGGCTCATTTATGGCGTCAGGTGTCAGCTTACCTTCTTGTATATCTTCTGCAATACGCCGTGTCGCTTCAATAATTTCTCGCCGGCCACCATAATTCAACGCGAGATTTAATTTTAATCCGGTGTTATGTCCCGTCTTCTTCAGGGCGAACATGATGGCTTGCTGATTCGCCGCGGGTAATTCGTCCCATCTGCCGCTCACCGTGATTTTTACATTGTTACGATTAATTTCTGCTATCTCACCACGAATGGATTGGATGATCAACCGCATTAAAGAGGTAACTTCCCATTTCGGCCGGTTCCAGTTTTCTGTAGAAAATGCAAAGAGGGTAAGCACCTCAATACCTAATTCACTGGCCGCCTTGACAATCTCACGCACGGTATGAACGCCGGCCCGATGGCCAACCTGTCGCGGTCGTCCTTTTTTCTTTGCCCATCGACCGTTCCCATCCATGACTATCGCCACATGGCGGGGCATTCGCCCCGGGTCCAAGTCATCGGCAGCCACCTGTTCTATCTGGGCATCTCCACTCACATGCGTACCTTCAAGATTCAATGAAAAATTAGATCTCCATTATTTCTTCTTCTTTTTTCTCGATCGTTTCATCAACGGATTGCACATAAAGATCCGTAAAATCCTGGATCGTCTTTTGGTGCCGCTTACTATCATCTTCAGATATTGTGCTGTCTTTCTCTTCTTTTTTTATTCGGTCATTCATTTCACGACGTACATTTCTGAGGCTTATTTTACAATCTTCGCCGATCTTTTTTATCACCTTGACGTAATCTCGACGGCGTTCCTCGGTCAACGTCGGTACGGGGATATAAATCACGGTCCCGTCGCTGTTCGGCGTAAGCCCTAAATCGGAGCTTTGAATCGCCCGGACAATATCGTCAACGGTCTGTTTGTCCCACGGTTGGACCGTTATCGTCCGTCCATCCGGCGTACTGATACTTCCCACCTGATTCAGCGGTACCATGGCACCATAGGCTTCCACCTGAATATTGTCCAGGAGGGTGGCGCTTGCCTTGCCGGTGCGAATCCCTGAGAGTTCTTTGTGGAGCACCTCGACAGAATGTTCCATCTTATGCTCCGTATCCTTAAGGATCTGTTTCACCTCCACAGAACATCACCTCACTTCTGACACGTCCGGTTAACCACCGTGGTGAGCCACCATGAGACTGGCCCTATTCACCGCCTAATTCGTATCTTATAAAACGCCGTATCTGGATATTCTCACCAAGGGTACCCACCGCTTCTGTGAGCAGATCCTTGACTGTCTTATCCGTATCCCTGATGAATGGTTGTTCGAGGAGACAGTTTTCCTGATAAAATTTCTCTAGACGTCCCTGGATGATACGATCAATGATATTGTCGGGTTTCCCCTCGTTCTTAGCCTGGTTCCGATAAATTTCCGATTCTTCATCAACCAGCCCCTGGGACATCTGTTCTCGACCGACTGCCTGTGGTTTTGTTGCAGCCACCTGCATGGCGATATCCCGCGCTAAACTTTGAAACATATCATTACGAGCAACAAAATCGGTCTCACAGTTAAGTTCGACCATGGTCGCAATCCTGCTGCCGGGGTGGATATAAGTATGAATAACCCCTTCTTTAGCTTCCCGGCTGCTCTTTTTGGATGCGGCCGCAACCCCTTTTTCACGGAGAATCGTGACCGCCTTATCCGAATCGCCTCCGGCTTCTACAAGCGCACGTTTACAGTCCATCATGCCTGCGCCGGTCCGTTCACGTAATGCTTTCACATCTGCTGCCGATATGGCCATGAATTGAATCTATTTCAGCGTTTCAATTGTGAAACGCTAGGCCGCCTTTCCTCAGCCGGTAATGAATACGAACGTTAGGTGTTATTATCAGTCTTTTCAACCTTTTCCGTCTTCTCATCTTCTATATCCGGGCTCTGCCCGGACCTTTGCCGGCCTTCTACTACCGCATCAGCGATAGCAGTCGTAATAATGCTGATCGAGCGTAACGCATCATCATTGCCGGGTATAGGGTACTCGACGAGATCCGGGTCACCGTTGGTGTCCAGAATACTGACGATTGGAATTTCCAATGAATTGGCCTCGGCTACCGCGATACGCTCTTTGCGCGAATCCACCACGAACACAATACCGGGTAACCCGTGCATATTGCGAATACCACCAAGGACGCGTTGGAGACGATCACGCTCTTTCTCCAGGCCGGCGGCTTCTTTCTTGGTCAGCGCCTCCATGATGCCATGTTCCTTCATCTTTTCTACTTCTTCCAGCCGCTTGATACTGGTCTTGATCGTCTGGTAATTGGTCAACATACCGCCGAGCCAACGTTCGCTAACATGGAACATACCACACCGTTCCGCCTCTTCGACGATAACAGGCTTTGCCTGCTTTTTCGTACCGACAAAGAGCACGGATTTACCATTTTCTACAGCCGTTCGTACGACGTTGTACGCCTCTTCTATACACCCATGCGTTTTTTTCAAATCAATAATATAAATGCCATTTCTTTCAGCAAAGATGAACTTCCTCATCTTCGGATTCCAACGCCGGGTCTGATGTCCGAAATGAACGCCTGCTTTCAGCAGGTCTTGAATAGTCGGAATACCCATTACAGGATCGTTTCTCCTTTCAAAAAGCGCAAATTCGCTCTGCCGTATAGACGACTGAACGGTACATCAATTGATACCCTGATTAACGTTTCGAAAACTGGAAACGTCTTCGGGCGCCAGCCAGACCATACTTTTTACGTTCTACAATACGCGAATCACGCGTCAACATGCCGGCACCTCGCAGGGTGGAATGATGAGCCGCATCCATTTCCTTTAAAGCTCTGGCAATACCAAGTCGCAGAGCCCCGGCTTGACCGGTTTTACCACCGCCGAATGTCTTGGCAAATATGACCACCTGATCATTCGTACCCGTGAGGATCAATGGATCTTCCACGTAGGCTACGAGACCTGGTCGATTAAAATATTCAAGCAATTTCTGATTATTGATGGAATGGGCTGCATTCCCTTTTCGCGGCCTGAGCCACACTTTAGCGACGGCTCTTTTCCTTCTGCCGACCGCATGATAGCCATGTACTTCCGGATCCATCTACGTATACCTCCTTTAGAGTTTACAAGTCCATCTGGACAGGGTTTTGCGCATTGTGTGGATGTTCGGATCCATCATACACACGCAATTTACGATACATATTACGGCCCAGAATATTGTGCGGCAACATGCCTTTAATCGCCATACGCACAACGCGTTCAGGACTTTTTGCAAACATTTTTTCGTAAGTAATGGTCTTCAGAGCGCCGGGATAGCCACTATGGTGGTAGTATATCTTATTCTGCGCTTTCTTTCCGGTAACCACAATTCCCCCGGCATTGATCACCACGACATAATCACCCGTATCGATATGAGGAGAATAGGTGGGCTTGTGTTTACCACGGAGAATTTGTGCCACTTCACTGGCCAGACGACCGAGCACTTTTCCACTCGCATCTATCACATGCCAGTCATGTACCAAATCCTCCACTCTCACCGTTGGTGTTTTCATATGGTTTCGTCTACTCCTTATGATTGAGATAAAACGGGTTGCCGTGCCTCGCGCGACAAGGCCGCCAGGCTGTCGTTATACGGATAACGGGCAACACCTCGTTCCGTAATAATGGCCGTAATAAGGTTTGCCGGCGTGACATCGAATGCCGGATTATACACGTGAATCTCTTCAAGGGCGATACGTTTGCCCAGGCCCTCTTTGATTTCAACAGGGTCTCGTTCTTCAATCGGAATGTCATTACCGGCCAATATGGAAAGATCAATGGTTGAAAACGGGGCCGCTACATACATCGGAATATCATGGGCTCTGGCAAGCACTGCCACGCCATAGGTGCCGATTTTATTTGCAGCATCCCCGTTGGCGGCGATACGATCCGCCCCCACGATGACACAGTCAATCCGGCCTTCTTTCATGACTTGCGCAGCCATATTATCGCAAATCAAGGTAACATCAACCCCTTCCTGGTATAGTTCCCAGGTCGTCAACCTGGCACCCTGGAGAATAGGCCGGGTTTCGTCTGCAAAAACCCGGATGTTTTTCCCTTCTTTTTTTGCCTGATAGATTACGGCCAGGGCCGTACCCCATCCTGCTGTCGCCAGAGCGCCTGCGTTACAGTGGGTCAACACGGTTTCGCCCGATTTAAGTAAGGACGCCCCGTGTTCACCGATTTGACGGCACATGGTCTGGTCTTCTTCCTGGATGGCCAGCGCTTCCTGTTTCAAGACGTTTTTTATAGATGCTATTGGAGCATCCCTGTGCGCTTCTGCCGCCCTCCGCATGCGCGCCAGAGCCCAGAACAGGTTTACTGCCGTCGGCCGGGTAGCCGCTAGCGTTTCAATGACCTTGTCAAGTTCAACATAAAACGCCTCGAAGGTGTCCATTTCCAAATTCTGAACACCGACCACAACACCGAATGCGGCAGAGACACCTATGGCAGGCGCCCCACGGACCTTTAAATCCTTAATGGCGACAGCGACTTCCCGATAATCGCCATAGGTTTCGTATACTTCCTCGTTGGGCAACCTGGTCTGATCGAGCAAGGACACGGTCTGCGTCTGCTCATTCCACTGTATCGTTCTAAAATTCATAAGCATTTAAATATCTGTAAAGAGCTTTTTACAGGGTCCACATATCTATAAAACGCTCGTATCGAAGATCGATTTCACGCTGCGTTAGTGATTCCAATCGCCGAATACTGAAATCTTCTACGTTAAAGGAGGCCATGACCGACCCATGGACCATCGCATTTTTCAAACCTGTGTCGCTGGTATCTTGAGATTTTGCCAGATAGCCGACAAAGCCACCCGCAAACGAATCCCCCGCGCCGGTCGGGTCAATAACGTTCAGGACAGGAAACGCCGGCACCGAAAAATAGTTGCCATTCGTAATCAATGTGGCCCCGTGTTCCCCTCGTTTAATAACCACAGCCCTGGGACCGAGGTCCAGGATCTGATTTGCGGCGCGCGCTAAATTATAATCATCGACAAGTTCTCTTGCTTCGCTATCATTTATGATGAGAACGTCTACCTTTGTCAGTGTTTCCAGTAGCGCCTCCCGTTTGCCGGATATCCAGAAATCCATGGTGTCACATACGATCAGCTTCGGATGTATGGTCTGGTGCAGGACGCTGCCTTGCAGTTCCGGGTCGATATTGGCAAGAAAGACAAATGGTTGTTCTCGATGCCGGTCAGTCAGGTTGGGATGGAAGTCAGCGAAAACATTTAACTGAGTGTCCAGGGTTTGTCGATCGTTCATGTTGGGCTCATATTCACCTGCCCAACGGAACGTCTGGCCATCCGCCACTTCAAGACCGGAAAGATCCACATCCCTTTCGCTTAAAAATTGTAGAGATTCACGAGGAAAATCTCTACCTACTACAGCGACGATATCAACGGGGGTATAAAAACTGGCGGCAGCAGAAAAATAGGTGGCCGATCCCCCAATGGATTCTTCTGCTTCTCCATAGGGTGTTTTTACGGAATCAAAAGCAACAGACCCCACGACAAGAACACTCAAATGTTTACTCCCTGCGGGTTTATTTTACAAACTGATACATCCGTCAATTTTTATTCGGTTGTTACGCCAACGCTCATGACATCCGATATGGTTTCCTGCCTGACATCACCTGTTTCAGGATCGATATACACCCGGGTTACCGGTGCATCGCCCCATAATCGTTCCAGACCATAAAACACCCGTGTTTCTTCCTGGAATACGTGAACCACTACATCTACATAATCGAGCAACACCCAGCGCCAACTTTTTGTTCCTTCGGTATGCCAGGCCAGGGTATCCATTTCTTTGAGATCATCGGCAACCTGATCTACGACCGCCTTAAGTTGTGGAACGGAATCGGCAGATCCAATGACAAAGTAGTCAGCAATAGATGTGATCTTTTTCAGATCAAAGATACGCACATCCGTGGCGCCTTTTTCCAGCATGGATCTTGCAGCCTGGTCTGCCAGTTCATTCGAGTCTAACGCCACTGTGTATTATTCCCCATAAAACCGAAGTTCCTGATAATCCTTGCCGATTATAGCGGTAACGTCTACCAATCGATCTTCATTTCGCTGGTGGATCACATGGGGGGTTCCCAGAGCCTGCGCCACGGCTTTTGCTGATTCTGAGATTTCCTGCCCACCCCGGCGATCTAAAATGATCGTCTCCGGAAATTTAAAATGTTCGGCATTGTCGATATTAACGACATCAAATCCTTGTTTCCTCAGATACTTCATCACTTGCTGACTAATGCCTGCTTCCCCGCATCCGTTCAATACTTCCACCTGCACATGCGCATAGGCGCTGTTGGACGTCATCTGTGGCGAGTCCAAGGGCGTTAATCCCGTTATTGTGGGTGCAAATACCGAATACAATAAATAGGCGTTCAAACCAATCAGGATGACGATAATCCCTTCTACTGTCCACAATCGAATTTGCTGGCGTTTTGTATTTGTTGGCGCCCCTTTCGATTGGATTAAAGGACGTGTACGTATTCGCTTAGGCATCGACAGACCTGATTTTTACTACGGAATCATTACCAGGAGGGCATCGAGACGAGAACAACAGGCAGGGCCATTACAGGAAGGGTTTCAAACGATACCATACTAAAAAGCTTCATGTGCCATACCATCGTCCTTTCTACCCCCAGCTAAATGTACTCAACTGTCTATCAGATTTGCGCGCTTAGAAACATATGTCCCAGGATTCCGTGGGGGGCCGGGCCGGAGAAGAAGGCTGTGCCCATCCGGGACGCCAGGTCTGATAGGATCTGCCGAAAGCTCTCGTGGACTGTGTTCCATAGCTTATATGCAACAACATATTATCCCTGGGGCGATAGATAAAATCGAACCCCGGAACAACACGTGTCTGCCCGTCTCTTACAATCGATGGATTACCGGTGTGCATCAATACACTCTGGACGCCCAGATTGACCCGGAATAACATATCTGGAGAAATCTGGTAGGCCAGCGTATTTGTGTATGAACTTATGGCCGAACTGCCGTTTCCACCAGAACCGAATCCCATGGAATAGCGATGAGACATCGATACTTTGGCCGGATCAAGAAACCGGGCAAGGCCAAGTTTAGGCTGATTCAAAAATACCCGTTTGTCAGCCGATTTGGCAGGTATTTTAATATCCTGCCCATAGGATTTTATCGACATCATGCTCAGTGTCAGAATTATCAAAATAAAAAAACGGATCATGATCCACATCCCACGGCCGGTATTTCCATATTCGGTACCAGCTGAATTAGATAGCTTGTAGAAAAAACAAGATCGCGGAAATATAACCGTTAACACTTTGAATGTCAACTGTTTTTTAGATTACTGAAAGGTGGGATTAGTCCTTTTTACGGGCTTCTATCCATGCTTCCGCGGTGGCTAAATGAGCCAGGGTATTTATTCCAATTGTTTCATTCGGGTCTGTCGCTATAATCCCTTCTATCCTATGGCCTTGATCACGCAATATGCCAATGGTATCTGTCAGGTAATATTCGCCTTGCTTATTCATTGGTTTTATTTTTTTCAATGCTTCCATCAGCAGGGGCGTATGAAAACAGTAGGTGCTGGTGTTGATTTCTTTTATCTCACGTTCTTCATCTGTTGCGTCTTTCTCTTCCACTATACGGATGATCTGTCCTTCCGTAGTGCGTATAATTCGTCCGAGCCCGGCAGGTTCGTTCATCTTAGCTGTCAAGATAGACACTGCCGCTTGCAACCGATGGTGCTCAAAAACAAACTTTTTCAACGTGGCGGCGGTAAGTAGCGGGGTATCTCCTGCAAGCACAAGCGTGTTATCGTCAGCCCCTTCAAGAAATGGAACCGCTTGCATGACCGCGTGGCCCGTCCCTAGCTGGTCCTTTTGTTCAGCAAAAATAACCGGATAGGACTTCAAGGCGCGGCGTACATCCTCGGTTTGATGCCCCACGATCACAACAATGCCGTCGGATCGAATCGCCATGGCGGTTTCAACAACGTATTGGATCATCGGCCGATTATGAAGTGGATGAAGCACCTTGGCCAGGTCGGATTGCATTCGTGTCCCTTTCCCCGCAGCCAAAATGAGGGTCGTTAATCTTTGTCCTACATCAATCATGCCTTCGGCTCCAATTCAGATGGATCGCAGCTTTTTATAAGATGATCAACAGGGCCTAATTGTTTCAATAAGTCAGCCATTGATTTTTGATTTACAGGGTGAATTAAATCCGGCCATATTTCGGATAGCGGTACAAGGACAAAGGCCCTATCAATAAACCTGGGATGTGGAATGATCAGATCGATCTGATCGAGTATCAGGTCGCCATATAATATCAAATCAAGATCGATTATGCGGGGGCCATCCCGCCGGGTTTTCTTACGACCAAGTTTACGTTCTATCTCCTTAATCATTGCAAATAGTGAACGGGGCGTCTCAGACGTATTGATCACGAGAACGCCGTTCAGGAACACAGGTTGATCCGTGTATCCTACCGGGACCGTTTCATACCATGATGAAAGACGCAGCACCTCATGGCCCTTCATGGCCTGCAACAGGCTAACAGCCTGGCGGCACGTTTGAATTTTATTTCCAAGATTGGATCCGATCCCTATCACGGCAGCGGGCATATTCGGTTTCACCTTGTCGGCTAACCCCGTTTAAGCGGGTCTCTCTCTATGCAATTCCACCTCCATCGTCCCGACCTGTCCTGACACAGTGATACCGGGTTTTCGGATGCGTATGATTACATAGAGGGCCGGATAGGTCTGTAACAACACCTCTGCGATCTGTCCAGCCAGGCTTTCCAGAAGGTTTTTGGGGGGGCCGGTAAGGAGTCGTTCTACAACTCGATATACATCCACATAATCGATGGTATCGGCGGGGTCGTCGGATTGCGCCGCCCGTGTCAGGTCTACACGTAATTCCACATCAGCTTCGAATATTTGCCCCAGAATCCGCTCTTCAGGAAAGATACCGTGGTAGCCGTAAGCTCGAATTTTTCGGACTCTGATCCAGTCGTCTGACATGGAAGATATCCAATCAGGCAAGGCTATATTGGGGAAAGACCAATTTCCGAAGTCTATGGCGGGAGAGGACACGTTCTATACGTTGGACGACCGTTTGAAGATCAGCTTCCGGTTTGTTTAATGCAATCCGGACATACCCTTCTCCATACTCTCCCATATAGGCGCCTGGTACAACGAAAACCCCGGCTTTTCTGAGCAGAATACTGAAACGAACAGATGAAAATCGCGGGGGGACAGGCGCCCAGATATATACACTGCCTTGCGGCTTTCTGAGTTTCCAGTCAAGTGATTGAAAGCCTTCAATAAGTATATCACGTCGGTTTTGATAACAGTCCACCACCGTTTTAATATGGTACTCTACATTTTCAAATGCAATAACGGCAGCTTCCTGGAGCGCTTGAAACATAGGGGAGTTAATATGGTAAGTCAACTGGGCTATGGCCGCGAGTGAGGATGGATTACCCACAGCTACGCCAAGGTCCCAGGTGTCGCCTCCCAGCAAAGAAGACAGGGAAAAGATTTCAATACCCACCTCTTTTCCTCCTGGTGTCTGTAAGAAACTGGGGGCTTCATATTCGTCATAGGTTAGAAAATGATGGGTGGCATCATGGCACACAATAATGTTGTGTTTCCGCGCGAAGTCTATCACTTCTCTGAAGAAGGTTACATCGGCAACAGCGCCGGTCGGGTTATTCGGATAACTGAGAAATAATAATTTTGCCTGATTGGCCAATGCCGGATCAACTTGCTTCAAGTTAGGCAAAAAGTCATTTCTTTCGTGCAGGGGTAGTGTGTGGACCCGCCCCCCTGCCATGATCGTGCTGGATCGATAGGCTGGATAGGAAGGATCCGGGATGAGCACCGTTTCTCCAGGATTAACAAAAGCAAGGGGCACGCAGGCCACGCAGGCCTTGGTGTTGACCACAGGTAATATCTGGGTTTCAGGGTCTAATGCCACATCGAACCGTTTCGCAAACCAGGTACTGAAGGCACGACAGAAATCGGGGGAGACATAATTTTCAGACGGAGGATGATTACTGAAACCTTCAACAGCGGTGATGATATGATCTATAATATCCTGCCGTCCTGGCGCCTCGATGGATCCAACCGTCAGATCAATGGGCTCAATGCCTCGCGCAGCCAGGCGTTTTTTGTACCGGGTTAATTCCTGATGGCGATAGGGCGGAATCTGGTGCAATCGTTCTGCACGTTCGATAACCATGCGACGATTCATGCATCACATCCGAATTGTTGAAAGAAGTAGATCACAGGGTACTTTTGAAGAAATATAGAAAAAGTGTCTGATAGATTCAAGAAAAAAACGCCCCGGTCAAAAGATCGGGGCGTTTTCAGAGCGAAATCTAAGCTGCTCACACCTTCTTAGTACATTCCGCCGCCGTGAGGCATCGGCGGTGTTTCATCATCTTCCGGCAGTTCCGCAATCAATGCTTCGGTGGTCAGAAGCATACCCGCGATACTGGCTGCGTTCTGCAGGGCGACCCGTGATACTTTCGCCGGCTCAATGACACCAGTCTCAGAAAGATCACCATAGGTATCGTTTTCAAAATTATATCCGTAGCTGCCATTACCCTTCTTAATCTCCTGGAGGATGATAGAGCCTTCCAGACCCGCATTGGCCGCAAGTTGTCGCACCGGGGTTTCGAGCGCGCGCCGCACGATATTTACGCCGATCGCTATATCGCCTTCAACCGCTAGGTTATCAAGTGAGGACAGTGCACGAATAAATGGAACGCCACCGCCGGGCACGACCCCTTCATCCACCGCAGCCTTAGCGTTGTTCAGGGCATCTTCGACCCGGGCTTTCTTTTCTTTCATCTCGGATTCGGTTGCAGCGCCCACATTGACAACGGCCACCCCACCGGCCAATTTTGCCAGGCGTTCCTGCAATTTTTCCTGGTCGTAATCGGAGGTGGTCTCATCAATCTGCGCTCGGATCTGATTAATACGCCCCTGTATGGCATCTGAACTGCCCGAACCTTCAATAATGGTGGTATTATCTTTATCCAGCGTGATGCGTTTGGCTGTACCCAGATCACCGATCGTGGCATTCTCGAGCTTGAAACCGGCATCTTCTGAAATGACCGTACCGCCCGTAAGAATAGAGATGTCTTCCAGCATGGCTTTTCGGCGATCGCCGAAGCCGGGCGCTTTCACGGCAGCGATTTTCAACATGCCGCGCAGTTTATTTACCACCAGCAAAGCCAGCGCTTCACCCTCGATATCTTCTGCCATAATCAGGAGAGCGGAACCGCTCTGCGATACTTTTTCGAGGATCGGGTAAATATCCTTCACCGCGCTGATCTTTTTGTCATGAATGAGGATTTTGACATCTTCGAGCACCGTTTCCATAGATTCTGCATCGGTAACAAAATAGGGAGAAAGATAACCGCGATCAAACTGCATCCCTTCAACGATGTCAAGCGAGGTTTCCATACTCTTGGCTTCTTCGACCGTAATGACCCCATCCTTACCGACTTTTTCCATGGCATCAGCAATCAACTCGCCAATGGTGTTATCGCCATGAGCGGATATGGTCGCGGTCTCTGCAATTTCTTTACGACCGGCCACCGGCGTGGAGGCCTCGGAGATCGCAGCGGCGATGGCGGTGACGGCTTTATCGATACCGCGTTTCAGATCCATCGGATTCGCCCCGGCGGTGACGTTTTTCAGACCTTCAGTATAGATAGACTGGACGAGAAGCGTTGCCGTGGTTGTGCCGTCACCGGCGACGTCACTGGTCTTCGACGCCGCTTCTTTAATCATCTGGGCACCCATATTTTCATAATTGTCTTGCAACTCAATCTCTTTAGCAACAGATACGCCATCAAGCGTAAATGTGGGCGCTCCAAACTTTTTATCCAGCACCACACAACGGCCTTTAGGTCCCATGGTAACTCGGACCGCATCCGCCAGGATGTCCACACCACGTTTCAAAGCCTGGCGAGCATCTGCGTCAAACGATAGTTGTTTGGCAGGCATTACAACCTCCTTAAAAATAGCCATGAACAGATCATGGCGTTCCTGCAGTTAACACAATAATATAATCCCAAGTTCGCACTTAGTGATTATTCGACAGAATGGATCACATTAATATAAATATAACCTATTCAAATTTCTCGTTTTGTGCTCGAGAATTAGCACTTGAAAAACTAGAGTGCTAATATAGGCGTTCATGTGATTAATTGCAAGTGTTTTTTGTTTGTCTTTGAAATTTTCTATGGGGATGGATCGAAAGGATATGGACGGATATTACACATCGGCTATATGGTTAATTGTACCGGAATGCACCGCAATACAGCCACGATCTTGTGTCTCCAGCAAAAGACTGCCATTTTCTTTTATATCGACGACCCGACCGGAAGCTGGTTGTACGGGGTCGTTGACTTCAACCAACTGGCCGCGCCATGCCAGGCGGGACTTTATTTCAGGAAGGATATAGCGGAGACCGGATTGAAGATATTCGTGATACACCGATTCGAACGTTTCTACCAGCTTGCAGAATAAAGGTTGCCGGAAAACCGGTTCACCTTTCACGATACGTAATGAGGTAGCTGTTTCTTGCAATTCGTCGGGAAATACATCAGTGGTATGATTAACATTGATGCCGACCCCCACGACGATGCAGGGCCCCTCTTTCAACATGGTCTTGGCTTCGGCCAGGATCCCTGCCACTTTCTGATCTTGAATTAAGATATCATTCGGCCATTTTATACAGATATCGATATCGGTGCTTTCTTCTATACACTTCGCCACCGCATAGGCGGCGCAAATCGTTAAGGGCGGTAAATGACTATCGGAGATACGCGGCCGTAATAAAAAGGAGGTCCAAATGCCGATGCCTGGTGGTGAGAACCACGTATGACCACGCCGACCACGTCCGGATGTTTGTTCTTCGGTGAGTGCGACCGCGCCTTCAGGGGCACCACGCCGCGCCATAACCAGAATCCGGTCGTTGGTAGAGGTTACCCGATCACGATATTCCAATGGATGTGCGAACCGGGTAGACCGCAAATCACGACGTAACTGGGAAATATCGTAGGAATCTATTGATACGTTGCCAGACATACCCTCTGTCCATTATATCAAAATTCAGGAACGGTTCATTTCATATAACAGGGATCGAATCGAACAAGAGGCAAGAAAATATACTGCCCCTTATATTCGGTCAAGCCAATTTCATAATGCTCATTCAATATTCAAACTGATATCCAGACATGGAGAAGAGTGGGTCAATGTGCCGATTGAAATCAGATCCACCCCTGTTTCCGCAACGCTCCGCACCCGGTCCAGGGTGATAGTCCCGGACGCTTCAAGAAGAGGACGTTTTTTATCCTCGGTATGGTGGCGAATATATGCTACAGCTTCTTGCATTTGAGCGTCTGACATGTTATCCAGCATAATCTGATCGATTTCAAGATTCGCAGCTTCTTTGACCTGGTCCAGTATCGCAGCTTCTACCTCGATCTTAATGGTTCTCTCTGCGTTTGCCATTTGCTCACGGCAGCGATTCACCGCTGGTGTAATCCCCCCGGCGGCCGCAATATGATTATCCTTAATCAGAACCATATCATATAATCCAAACCGATGGTTCACTCCTCCGCCTGACTTGACAGCAGCCTTTTCCAAAACGCGGAAACCAGGTGTTGTTTTACGCGTATCGGTGATGACGGCGGATGTGCCTTTTATAGCCTGTACATACCGGTTTGTCATGGTGGCTATGCCCGAAAGGTGCCGGATAAAATTGAGGGCCGTACGTTCGCCCGTGAGAATAGCACGGGCAGCGCCCTCGACGATTGCAAATGATTGTCCGGCAATTACCCGATCTCCATCTGTTACAGAGGCTTCAAATTGCAGGGATGGATCGACCTGTAAGAAGGATAGATGGGCTGCTTCCAACCCGGCGATAACCCCCTGTTCTCTGGTGATGAAATACGCCTTCGCTGTTGCCTTTGGAGAGATAATCCAATCTGTAGTGACATCTCCCCTATAGATATCTTCCTTTAAGGCCTGTGCGATTAATGCCTGCACCTGTCTTTTATCCCGAACTGAATGCAACGTGCTTACCCCTCTTAACCTGCTGTGTTATTATAATGCCCCGAAACTCAACGGGATTGATGTTTGAAATAATCAAAGGTCTCTTCCAGGCCCCGGTCTATACTTGTTTTGGGACGCCATTGAAGCTCCCGAACAGCTTTACTGTTGTCCAGGACACTTCGCAGCTGTTCACCCAACTTGGCCGGTGCGTATTGAGGTGGTCCTTCGATCCCCGATATAGCGGCCAGTTTTTCATATAAGACATTAATCGTCGTCTCCTCCCCGGTGCCAATATTGTAGGCCCCCACCCTATCCAGATTCAGCGCCTGTATATTAGCGGTGACCACATCCTCTACAAAAACGAAATCCCTTGTCTGGTTTCCATCCCCGTTTATGGTTATCGGCATGCCACTCAACATTTTGGATGAAAAGATAGCCACGACCCCCGCTTCTCCATGGGCGTTCTGTCGAGGACCGTAAACATTAGCATAGCGCAAGGCCACATAATCCAGACCGTGATTTTTATAAAAACAATATAAATAGTGCTCTACAGACAGCTTGGCTACCCCATAGCCGGATATGGGACGGGGCGCCATCGTCTCATCCGCCGGGATGCAATCTTCACCATAGATGGCACCGCCGGTGGAAGAAAAGATGAATTTCCTGACCCCATGTTTCACGCAGAGATCTATTAATCGTAAAGAACCCTGGATATTTACATCGGCATCAAACAAAGGGTCACGTACAGACACACGAACATCTAACTGGGCGGCCTGGTGGCATACCATGTCCGGTTTTTCTGCTTTGAATACCTCCGCAATCTTCTCATTCCGGATATCGATTTCATAAAAACGGGCATCAGGGGGTAGATGATCATGTACTCCGGTCGAAAGATTATCGGCAACTACGACTTCATGACCATCGATAAGCAAACGATCTACGATGTTTGAGCCGATAAATCCCGCCCCGCCTGTTACAAGTATCTTCAAGTGTCTGCTCCTCATTGTTATACCGATTTACAATTTATGAGTAATCACTCCACCCTGGCGGGATCATTCCAATAAAACCTCGTCACGCCTTCTGTCGTGCCGAACCACATATAGTCTCCGTCGGGCATCAGGGCCTGAACCGAATCATTAATCAGTCCGTCTTGCGTGGTATATACCAGCCATTTATTACCTTCTTTTTCAAAACGGGCGGCCCCGTTCCTTGATCCGACCCAGACGCTTTGTACCGTAACATAAATCCGCAAGGGTCCATCCTCCACGCTTAGCGGAATCGAATAGGTTTGCCAATCCCCTGTTTTTCGATCATACTTCAACAGGGCGGTCCTAATGCCAAACCAGATATCATCGTTGTCCATTTCAATTTCAAATACCGCGCCGTTTAAATTGGCGGTGTCGGGGTCTTCAATCTTTTGCCATTCCCCGCGCCGGCTACGCCGATATACGCCCTGATTGGTCGCGATCCACACCGTCTCCTGCAGGCTGATGGCAATATCGTGTATCCATAGATTCCGAATGGCCGGCGCCGGCGCCGGCATGATCACCCGAGAATGCCTATCCATCCTGTTCAACCCGGTTGTGGTGCCAATCCATAGATGGGTAGGGCTTAATCCCAGGGTAGTAATATCCGGTGTGGTGAGATCCTGAACAGGAAGCGGTGTCCATAGCTTCTCTGACTTATCCAATACCGCGATCCCATTATCTGTTCCGATCCAAACCTCTGATGTATCCGCCACCATCGTATTAATCGAGCCCACCTGAAGGCCGTCTGTCTCATGAGGCAATATATAATCCCATACCCCGGTTACTGTGTTAAAACGTGTAATACTGCCTGATTCCTGCATGGTCTGTAACGGAGAAAAACCACCAAAATCCAGCAGGGGGGAAGCACTACCGAACCAGATGTGATCACCGTCAAACAGCATGGATGTCACATTACGGCTGGCCAGACCGATGCGATGCATGTCCAATTGCAAAGATCGCAACGATCCTTTACCGATATTCAGTCCCCATGTACTGATCCAGACGTTTGCAAACGTATCTTCCTGAAATGAAGTAATCGGATAGGCGTAGGCATTTTTATCCATTATGGATTCAGGTGGATTAAAAACATAATCGAGGTCGGTATGAAAAAGAGGATAATTATACAGGAGGCGTTCACGGGCGCCATACCAGCGCACATACCCCGCGCTACTGCTGAGCAAGCGGCCTGATGATCCCGGATTCGTCCAGATGTTTCTCATCAGATCAAAAACAGCCACACCGGTAGATCCTTCGAAAAACAACCGCCGGTCATCTGTCACGCCTATCGAATGGATATCCGTGAGGAACCGGCCGCCGCCGGACAGGTAGGTCGTCCAATTGGCCGTACCCAGATCGTACCGGCTTACGCCTTCACGGGTGGCGCACCAGAGGTTCAAATAAACCGGATCAACCGCGATGACATATACATTGTTATCGGCCAGGCCATTGCTGGTTGTAAAGGGATCCGCCCATGTATCGATATTCAGGTTGTAGCGGCTAATCCCACCGGTTGTCGCGAAATAGACATAGCGCTGGTCGGTGGCGATACCCCTTACAAACCGAAAGGTACTGTAACTTATCCAATCCCCGGTTTTGTAATTCGTGTCTGCCCAACCCTCGGTCGATAGATACAGACAGGCGAGGAGGATACAAACACGGCCTAATCTCTTTGCCGGCATGTCTGACTCACTTGTAAAAATGCATCTGGTAAATGATCAATGAGGTCTCCTGCGATCAGACTATGCTGCCCCATCGCTTTTGCGCCGAGATCGCCTGCCAGGCCATGGAGATACACACCCAGTCGAGCAGCATCCCATACAGGCAGACGCTGGCTTATCAAAGCCGAAAGGATACCGGTCAATACATCACCGGATCCTGCAGTAGCCATGCCCGGATTACCCGTCGGGTTAATAGATACCCGACCGGTTGGATCAGCAATAACGCTACAGGCGCCTTTCAATATCACCGTAACATGAAGTGATTGAGCCGTCTGTTTTGCGATGCCGATCCGGTCATTCATTATCTCCCGGGCGGTTCGGTTCGTCAAACGCGACAACTCTCCAATATGTGGTGTCATCATAATATCCGATGCGCATGCTGAAAATAACTCGGTATGGTTAATGAAGGCATTAATACCGTCGGCGTCCAGGACCACAGGCAGGGGAGACCGGCTTACGACCTGACGAACCAGTTCTGTCGTCTCCTGATGTTGCGACAATCCGGGCCCAATGGCCAGGACATCAGCCCATGAAGTCATGTCTTCAATATTCGACAGGGCTTTTAGACCTGTTGTCCGGGCGGTGGTTTCCGGTAAGGGTCTGATCATCACTTCGGTCATTTTCACTGCCATCACATCCACCAGGCTGACGGGAGCGCCCAACATGGTCATTCCCGCACCGGCTCGCATCGCCGCCTTTGAAGTCAGTACGGCCGCACCGGCCATACCGACCGACCCCGCCACCACAGCCACCCTGCCCCGATCGCCTTTATGTTCTGCCGGATGGTGTGCGGGAATCAACCTGGCCATCTCTTCTCTATCGGGCATCGACATCCAGAGGTTTTCCGCTTTGATCGCATCTGCTGGAAATCCGATGTCTGCCACCTCTATCTTCCCTCCCCAGGCTTTGCCCGGATAGGTAGCCAGATCTATCTTCATCAATCCAATGGTCACCGTCTGATCCGCACGTATACACGGCCACTGATTTTTATTTTTCAGATCAGGATACCCACATTTGCTCGTCAATCCGGAGGGAATGTCAACAGATAAAACCGGCACATCAACCCCGTTGACCCGTGTGATGGCCGCTGCAGGAAGTCCGCGCACCATTCCCTTTAATCCCGTACCGAGTATCGCATCGATAATCAGGTCCGCTTCTATGGTCATTGATTTCAGATCATCGTCCAGGATGGTCGCCAGAGGTACACCGGCCTGTTGCGCAAGGGTCAGGTGAGATGCCGCAGCGCCTGTAAATACGTTCTGCGAGGCCAGTAAATAACAACATACATCTGCTCCGGCCTGCAGGAGACAACGACTGGCGACAAGACCATCTCCACCGTTGTTGCCTTTACCACAGAAGATAGCTACTTTTTTATCCGATATCTCACCGAGCATGTGCTGTGCCACGCCGGCCACCGCCTGCCCGGCGCGCTCCATGAGTTCAAAACCAGGGATATTCAGTTCTTCAATAGTCCTGTGATCTATGGATTTCATCTGTTCGGGGGTACATAGTTGCATAGCGTTCGCGGCCTCTTATTCATCTACCGGTGAGGATAACCAGCCTTGAATGGCATGCAACGCCTCAGTCCGTGTATGTATCGTACCCAGGATCTGGCTCTTTTCAAGTTGCTCCAGAAGTCGGCCGATCTGAGGTCCGGGCTTCAACTGATGAGTCTGTAAAATATCTGTTCCTGTTACCAGAAGCGCCTTCTGTTGCACGATCTTACGTCGGTCCTGGATCCAGAGCAATCGATTTAAAATGTGTGCTGGTATGGATGACCGGTGTATCTGTTGCATAGCCTCTATTAGAATGACCACACCGATGATATCCTCATCTCCTTCGCAAGCGATATTAAAAAGGTGATCATCGGTCAACGTCTCTTTGTGATGAAATTCGAGTAATTGCCCGGTTAGACCGACCAGCCTGCGTAAGGCCTTCTGTTCTTTTTTACTTAAACTAAGCCGATCATAAGCCGTTCGGAGAAATGGTTCATAATCAGGACGCTGAACCTGGTGTTGTTGTAGAATGACAGCCGCCAGACGTAATACCCACGGCCAGAGCCGACGGCCTGCCATGACTTGATTTTTCCGAAAGGCCAGTTTGTTCTTTGTGCGGATGTCTGATGAACAGTCCGGCTGCTCGAGAATATGGTCGATCTGTTCCAACAAGGTATAGCCCGGGGCATCGATATCTTTTTGCGTGAACCATACCGGAAACAGAACCTGGACGATTCCCATCTCATACATGGCTGACATCCACTTTGCGGTCTTACCCTGACTTAAGAAAATAGACAATTCTTCGAGGATGCGCTCGGCCGACATGGCAGGCAACCGGTGCGTCCAGCGTGTGATCCATTGCCCGGTATCTTCGTTGATAGCCAGATCCAACTGAGCGGAAAAACGAAAGGCCCGCAACAGCCGGAGCGGATCATCAATAAACGCCTGTTCGGAAATCGCTTTAAGTGCTTTATTGTGAAGATCTCTCGCACCATTTAGCGGATCGATAAGGGTCGGATTCTGATTAAGGGTGTCAGATAGCCGGGCAGCCATGGCATTGATGGTGAAATCCCGACGATTCAAGTCCTGATACAACGACTTCCCTTTAAACGAGGTAATATCTATCGTCCACTTTCGTTTGATGACGACGCGTCCTGTTCTGTCTTTTTCATCGAGCGGAATAAACCGACTGCGAATCGCTTTTGCCAGCTCCAGGGCGTGTTGTATGCCATCGCCATCAATGGTCAGGTCTATATCTTTAACCGGTCTGTTCAGGAGCGTGTCACGGATACATCCGCCCACGAGATACGCCTCATTTTGAACGGAATGACTGAGTTGTCTTAAAGCGGGGATAAGCTGGGAATGCGCTTGCAGGATGGGTTGAAGAGATTCGGTCAAGGCATGCATGGGAACCCAAATGACACCTTCTGGAGTTATCGTGTTTCAACAGCCTGAATATGGCCGGAAACCTACAGTGCGATTAGAAGGCTGTCAAGCGAAATCCAGATTGACAGCTCGCCTGATAATCAATAATAATGGGGATGGCCCGATAGATTCCATGGACACGATTTACACCGAATTTTCATAGATAGGGAACTTATGCAGATTTATCCTGCCATTGATGTACGAAATGGCCGATGTGTTCGGCTTCTACAGGGAAACAAGGAAGAGGAGACCATATACGGTGATGATCCGGCGGCCATGGCACTCCGTTGGCAGTCACAGGGGGCGACGTATCTTCATGTGGTCGATCTGGATGGGGCGTTTACAGGCCATCCGCAGAACGAACTCGGGATCACCGGCATTTTGAAGAAGGTGGACATTCCCGTACAGCTTGGCGGGGGGATACGAACGATCGGTGATATCACCCGATGGTTGTCGCTCGGGATAGCCAGAGTCATTATCGGTACGGCGGCGATTCAGGATCCCGGTCTGGTACGCCAGGCCATTGATCGCTGGGGACCTGAGCACATCGTGGTCGGTATTGATGCAAGGGACGGCGTAGTTGCTGTCGAAGGGTGGGAATCAGGGTCATCACGTGCGGCTGAAGAGGTGGCCATGAGTATGAAAGACGCCGGGGTTTCCACCATCGTGTTTACCGATATCGACCGAGATGGGATGATGACCGGACCCAATGTAGATTCCACGTGTGCCCTGGCCCGTACCAGTGGCTTGCAGGTTATCGCTTCCGGCGGCGTGTCTTCCATGGATGATCTGACATCGATTGCAGCGGTGACCTCTGAGGGGATAGAAGGCGCCATCATAGGAAAAGCGCTCTATGAAGGCGTTATCAATTTATCAGAAGCGGTCGCGAAATTTCAGACAGATAGTATCAGGCGATGATTTTAAGGTTGATATCTGATTAACAAAAAACAACTTTATATCCGTCTTAAGATGACCGGATAAAATTTATATACGAACGATAGACACGTTGTTCATCGAACATCGATCAATTCGGATTAAAACATCAAATACCTGGGAGATATCATGCCTGCTCATGCCATCACCGTCCTGATGATAGAGGATAATCCTATTCATGCCCGGTTGATACAGAATCTTCTGGATTCTAGTGATTTGACCTACGATCTACTGACAGCAGACAGTCTCGCAAAGGGTATTGAGCGGCTTGATCAGGGCAAGATTGATGTGGTTCTATTGGATCTGGTCCTGCCTGACAGTGCGGAGATAGCTACCCTGGAAAGTGTAAGAGCCGCGGCACCGGATATACCAATCATCGTGTTGACCAGTCTGGATGACGTGTCTTTGGCGGCGAAGGCGGTTGAGGCAGGCGCACAGGATTATTTAATTAAAACGGATGTGAACAGTATGCTTCTTGCCCGGTCTATTCATTACGCCATTGAGCGGTTTCGTGCGCTGAGCGGTGAATGGGACGCCCCCATGTTTCGGCTGGCGCAGCAACAGTTTTTAAAAGCCGCTCAAATCATGGGTCTTGACGACAACATCCGTGAACGGCTTCTCTTTCCTCAGCGGACGCACGTGGTCACCTTACCCTTCCGTCGGGACGAGTATAATCTGGTTGAAACCGTATTCGGCTATCGGGTGCAACATCTCTTAACCATGGGACCGACCAAAGGCGGTACTCGATACCATGAAGACGTTAATCTCGGAGAGACTTCAGCCCTGGCGATGTGGATGACCTGGAAGTGCGCCCTGATGAACTTACCATTTGGCGGCGCCAAGGGCGGTGTAAGAATCGATCCTACCGAATTATCCCGGCGGGAACTCCAACGGCTGACGCGACGATACACCTCTGAAATTATCAATATCATTGGACCGGACAAAGACATTCCCGCACCGGATATGGGTACGGATGAACAGGTAATGGCCTGGATTATGGATACCTACAGTCAGCAGGCAGGGTATACCGTTCCGGGAGTTGTGACCGGTAAGCCGGTGGTATTAGGTGGATCGCTTGGAAGAAAAGAGGCTACCGGTCGGGGCTTGGTCTATCTCATAGAGGCGGCGGCAAAACATATCGGCCTGTCTCTCAATGAGGCGTCTGCGGTAGTCCAGGGTTTTGGGAATGTGGGCAGCAATACCGTCCGTTTTTTAGAAGAGGATGGGGTCAAGGTGGTGGCGGTCAGTGATGTGACCACCGGAATTTACAATGCAAACGGGCTGTCTTTGCAATCGCTGATCGATTATATTGCAGAAAATCGATTTTTGAAAGGCTATCCGGAAGGGGACGAAGTCTCCAATGAGGAACTATTGGAACTCCCCTGTGATATTCTGGCGCCTGCCGCTTTACAAAATCAGATCACCGGAGAAAATGCAGATCGTGTTACGTGCAAGATGCTGGCTGAAGGCGCTAATGGTCCCACAACCCTGGAAGCGGATGAAATTCTTAACAAAAAAGGGGTCTTTATTCTGCCGGATGTGCTTGGAAATGCAGGTGGTGTTACGGTCTCCTATTTTGAATGGGTCCAGGATACACAGAATTACATGTGGTCCCTCAAGGAAATCAATAATCGTCTGCGTGAGATTTTACTCGATGCCTTCGAGCGCACGGTGGCTCGTTCCGTGGGCGATAATGTCGATATGCGTACGGCGGCTTTAATCGAAGGGATTAACAGGGTGACACAGGCAAAGTTGTTGCGTGGCGTATTTCCGTAAGGAGAGGATACGTGGCTAATATCGATTATGACTCGGGATGGGTAAGGCTCCTGCAACGGGCCGCTTATTTGGTCTGCTGGATCGTTATGACCCTGGCCTGTCTGGTTCTCATCGGATGGCTGTTTGAAATATCCTTGCTCAAAACCATGATCCATCCAGGTCGAGTGCCGATGAATCCGCTCACAGCGGTTGCCTTTCTCCTGGCCGGCGGTACGTTGTGGTTTTTATTACCCGAGACCGCTTCGTTTCAACGCCGCCTGACCGGGTTTGTTTCTGCTGTTTTTTTATTGATCCTGGCCGGATTGAAACTGGCCGATTATCAAATCGTCGATCAGGGTATTGATGAATGGCTGTTCGCTTCCTCTCTCGGAGGGAGCAGAATGGCGCCCCATACTGCGTTTACCTTCCTTTTGCTGGGCTTTGCCCTCATTCTGCTTGATGTCCGCGCCCCCCGCCATTGGCTGTCCAGGGCCTGTGTAATGATTGTCGCTATTATCACCCTGTTGTCTCTTACCGGAGCCATATACAGTACCCTCGTGCTCTACCGCGTCTCAGGTTTTATTCCTATCACGTTGAATGCCGCCCTGGGATTCGGTCTGTTATGTGCGGGTATTTTTTCAGCGCGTCCTACCCGCGAACCAACAGCTACGCTGGTTAGCGCTACGGCTGGCGGTATTATGGCGCGGCGCTTGCTGCCGGCGGCATTTCTTATCCCTCTTATTCTCGGTTGGATGCAATTTCGGGGGGAGCGGGCCGGGCTTTACGGGGTTGAATTAGGCCTCTCATTGTTTGCGATCTCTAATATTATCGCCTTCAATGTTCTTATCTGGTGGAATGCCCGTTCTCTCGGCAGAGTTGACGCGGAACGAACACGGGTGGATCGTGAGTTGCATCGTCAGAACACCTTACTGGAACAGACCGCCCATGACCTGGTCCAGTTTCAAAAAGAAATCCAGGAAGCCAAGGAGACGGCAGATAACGCCAACAAGGCCAAGAGTGAATTCCTGGCCAATATGAGCCACGAAATCAGAACGCCTATGAATGGTATCATGGGTATGACCCAACTTCTTTTGAATACCGGGATCTCTACGCAACAACGAGAATATCTGCTCTTAATAGATCAGTCTGCGGATTCACTTCTTGTTCTGTTAAATGATATTCTTGATTTCTCAAAAATCGAAGCAGGGAAATTGGAACTGGAGTCTATCCCGTTCCAACTTCGAGAAACGCTGGGTGATACCCTGCAAGCCCTGGCCATACGCGCAGCCGACAAAGGACTGGAGCTGGCCGGCCATATCCCCGCTGAAATATCCGAAAACCTGATCGGTGACCCCGGTCGACTACGTCAGATCGTAGTCAATCTGGTCGGTAACGCCATCAAATTTACCGAGGCCGGCGAAGTGGTTATGGATATCGAGGTTGAATCGGAAACAGAGGAGACGGTCCGATTGCATTGTTGGGTAACCGATACCGGCGAGGGCATTCCGGAAGACAAGCAGCAGCAGATATTCGATGTATTCAGCCAGGCGGACAGTTCCATGTCCCGACGATTTGGGGGAACGGGCTTGGGATTGGCCATCTGTACCCAATTGACGGCGATGATGGGTGGCCGTATCTGGGTTGAAAGTGAATTAGGTAAGGGGAGCACGTTCCATTTTATTGTGGAATTTGAAAAGCAAAAAGGCATTCGGGCTCAGATCCTGCCTGATCTGAGTGTCCTGAATAAGATGCCGGTGCTTGTTGTAGATGATAATGACACGAACCGGTTGATATTGATGGAAATGTTGAAACATTGGGAAATGGCTCCTACCGGTGTCGCCGATGGCCCGGACGCCCTGGCCGCATTAACCGCATCTAAAGCGCATGGCCCGGATTACAAAATAGCCCTCGTAGATGTTATGTTGCCGGACATGGATGGATTTATGCTGGCTGAAGAAATACGTCAGCATACAGAATTCAAGGATCTCATTATCATTACCCTGACTTCAGCGGGGCAGCCGGCAGGCCTCAAACGGCTGGAGGAGTTAGGGATATCCCATATGCTTAATAAGCCGGTCAAACAATCTGATTTATTAAATACCATATTCAATGTGATAACCGGCACCTCCCTCGATGCGATGAGTGGGCAATTATCCATTTCAAAGATCACGCAACCTCGTCGTATTTTATTGGCCGAGGACGGAATTGTAAATCAGCAGGTTGCGGTAATGATGTTGGAGTCACGAGGGCACCACGTCACCGTGGCAAATAACGGTATCGAAGCCGTCAAAATGTTTCAGAAAGAATCGTTCGACTTGATTTTAATGGATATTCAGATGCCTGAGATGGACGGGTTGGAAGCGACCTGGACCATCCGTAGTATAGAAGACGAGGAGGCGCATATTCCTATCATTGCCATGACCGCACATGTCATGAAGGGAGACCGGGAAAAATGCCTGGAAGCCGGTATGGATAACTACCTGTCGAAACCTATCCGGGCAGACCTGTTGTATGAGGCCGTAGAAGCCATTCCGGTCGATGGAGATCCAACAGGCGGGGTTTCCTTATCCGACGAATCGCTTTCCTCAACCCCTGTTATCGAGGACGAAAGGGCAGATCAGAATCCTGATGCCGATCTATTTGACTGGCATAAGGCCATCGAGCAGGTAGGGGGCAGTGAGGCTATGATTGTTGATTTAGCCCAGTTATTCGGGGAGGAATCGCCTAAGATCATGCAGGCGATCCGAACTTCTATCGATGAAAAGGACCTGCCGGAAGTCCGACGCTACGCCCATACGCTGAAAGGGTCTGCCCGGATCTTCGCCGCCGAACCTGCTGTGGAAGCTGCGTTCCGGATCGAGATTATGGGACGGGACAAGGATCTTGCGGAGGTGGAGGAGGCCTGGGATCATCTTCAATACGAGATAGGTCGATTGATGCCGGCGCTTGAAAATCGGATCAGCAAGGCAACCGATTAAAATCCCTTTTTATCCCCCTTTTCCATAAATCTTCAAATAGGTATTCTCCGCCTCAATGCTGCCGATGAGGATAACCTCGGATTCTGCCGGTAGGCGCATGGAAGGATCCGGATTGACATGCATTTTCCCTCCGGCATACACGGCGGTGATATAACATCCTGTATTTTGCTGGATTTCTGTTTCTCCTATGGTCTTCGCGGCCAGTTCAACCGGCAGTTTGACACGAAACAGATTCAACCCTTCCGTAATCATCACGATGTCGTTACGCTTCAACAGGTTGAAAATGATATTGGCGCCCATGGATGCATAGGACATCACAAAGTCGGCGCCGGCCCGATGGAGCGTGTCCACATTTCGTTCCAATTTAGCCCGACTGATAATTTGAATGTCGGGCCGTAATCGTCGGCAATAGATCGTCAGATAGACATTGGTATCGTCCTCATGGGAGGTAATGATCACCGTGGGTGATTCCATGATACCGGCCTGTTTTAGTATTTCCAGATTGGCAGCATCTCCGAAGATATATTTATCATTATCTTTGATTCTATCCTGTCGTTGTTCAATAATCCGGTAATCCACATTGTTTTCCGCCAGGGTCGCTCCGGCAGCTCGTCCGACCCGGCCGCCGCCGATAATAATAATCGGCGCTTCAGAGACATGATAGATGGCAAACAATTCATTGTAAGCCATAATCTGCTCTTCCGTACCCATCAAAACGAGGATGATGCGTTCCGGCAAGAGGGTTTCGGCTGTCGCCGGCTCAAATCGGCCTCGTTCCCATACGCCGACCACCGTCACACCGGTGAGTTCCCGCAGGCGTGATTCTTTGAGTGTTTTATCGACGAGAGGCGTACCATCTATGCTGGCCTCTGCGAACATCAAACCCTCCACTTTTCCGATCACATGGGACATGGAATCCACCCCCGTCGCCATGCGACCAAGGAATCGACCCATCTGTTGTCCCAACTGAATGACATGCGAACTGCCCGCCAGTTCTAAAATATTTACAGAGGCAAGTGAGTTTGCCGTTGTGATGATCGGCACCTTTTCACTGATGTCACGGACCGTGAATGCGACACTGGTGTTTACCGTATCTTTCGAGGTGATCGTTACCAGGGCGGCCTGGTCCACATGGACCTTGCGATAGGTAGACGGATTATCCAGATCGCCGTACACAATATTGAACCCCTGATCATGTAATTGCAGGGCTTTATCCATATCTGCTATAACCAGAACATATTCATAGTCGTATTGTCGTAGTTTGGTGATGAGATTATGGGTCACCTCATCGTAATGGGTGATTACGACATGATCCCGTATTTCATCAGTCAGCTCAACAGGCGCGCGCGATTTCGATTGGGCTTTCATCCAGGGTTGATACACAAATTCTATGAAGGCGAACGGCAGGATAATGAGCAGGGTAACCATGCCAGTGAGCAGAACGCAAACAGTAAATATACGTCCAAGATCCGTCTGAAAGGTGATATCACCATAACCCAGCGTGGTCATGGTTGTCAGCGTCCAGTAAAGACCGGTGAACCAGGTATGCACATTGCCTTCCCGTTCCTGAAGCAGATGGAAGAGGATGGTATAGGTCAGGATAAGCGCCATCATTGCCAGGAAAAACCGATAAACAAATTTCAGATTGTCCTCACCGATCCGATCACGAATGTAGCCGACATATCGGGACAGAAACGTACTCATGTATCATTCTCCACTTTGTTGTAACAATTTGGCAATCATACCGGTCTATCCTGTTTGATGACTCGGTTAAAAAGAGGGGGCCACTGATGATTCCTGCCGTTTTTCCGCTCATCCGGTGGCGGTGGCATGGTCTCATCCCCCTCGATCCATTGCTGAACCACATAATGGTAAAACTGCCCGCGCCATGGCAGGCCGGCGAACGCCTGACGCCTGATTGACTTACCATCATCAGACAACGTATCGGGGATCACTTTTTCGTAAAATTCATCCATCCCATCTTCATCCATTTTATCATCAGTCTAAGCTGAATGGCCGCCGGTGTCAAGTTCGGTTCAAAATTGTTGCGTAATCATATTCTTCCCGTATCCATTATTTCCCTTGATTTTCCAATGCAGGCGCTTATATCGTTCCTACCTGCGTGACTCATTTAAAATAGGGGTTAACATAAGATGCGTAATGGTCTGATATCCAATGGCTCTGTGGCCATGCAGACCAATGAAATTGAGCAATTTTCTTTGCAAAACCAGGTCGGTCATATTACTATCTCTGAAGCAGTCGGTGTAAAAAACCTGATCTGAAGATTTTTTATCATGCCTTGCAGGCTATGGCAATTTTTCGAAAGGAATTTAACAATTCATGGACCGCGTTCTATCTTATTTAGAGGCCAACCACGATCAGGCGCTGGAAGGCCTGAAGGACTTTTTACGCATACCGAGTGTGAGTACGCATCCGCATCATAAGGCGGATGTGTTACATTGCGCTGAATATCTGGCAGACGAACTCCGCCGGATCGGTATGAAACGCGTAGATGTCGTACCTACGGCCGGGCATCCTATTGTGTATGCTGAATGGCTCGAAGCCCCCGGACAGCCAACCGTATTGATGTACGGCCACTATGATGTCCAGCCGGCAGAACCGTTTGATCTGTGGGAAAGCGATCCTTTTGATCCAACGATACGTGACGGCAATCTCTTTGCCCGCGGATCGACCGACGACAAGGGCCAGGTCTGGCTGCATGTCAAGGCGCTTGAAGCGCATCTTGAGCAGCACGGTCGACTTCCAGTCAACGTCAAGATGCTCATCGAAGGGGAAGAGGAAGTAGCCAGTGCGCATCTTGACGAATATATTGAGAGACACAAAGAGGATTTAACGGCGGATGTGGTGATGATTTCCGATACGACCATGTACGATTATGAACGGCCTGCCATCGGATATGGATTACGTGGCCTGGTCTATGTGGAGATTCAGATCGAAGGGCCGAATAAGGATTTACATTCAGGTGGATATGGTGGTTCAGTGGCTAATCCGCTTAATATCTTATCCGACATTATTGCCGAAATGATCGATTCGGACGGGCGTATTACCATTCCCGGTTTTTACGACGACATCGTGCCGTTAACAGATACGGAGCGCGCTGCTTTTACCGCGTTGGCTTTCAGTGAGGATGAGTATGCTGAACGATTGGGCGTGGCTGAGTTAAAGGGCGAAAAGGGCTATTCGACCTTAGAACGCATCTGGGCGCGGCCTACCCTGGATGTGAATGGTCTGCTGGGCGGATTCACCGGTGAGGGGTCAAAAACCGTGATCGCCTCTAAAGGCATGGCCAAGGTCAGTATGCGCCTGGTCCCGAACCAGGATCCTGAAGTCATTGCCCAGGCGTTCGAAGTGTATGTTAAAAAACTGGCGCCCTCCTCCGTCAAGATTAACATACTGCGCCATGGTACGGGTAAACCCATCCTTACCCCCAGAGACCATCCGGCCGTAAAAGCTGTGGATCAGGCGATCACGCAGGGGTTCGGAATTTCTCCTGTATATATTCGGGAGGGCGGCAGTATCCCGGTTGTCGCTACCTTTCAAGAACGACTGGGGCTTCCTACGGTCTTGATGGGCTTCGGCCTGCCCGATTGTGATGCACACGCCCCCAATGAAAAGTTCAACCTGAAGAATTTTTATCGGGGAATTATAAGCGCGGCCTGGTTTTATCAGGAATACAGTAAAGATAGTGAAGCGTGAAAGAAAGTTCCGAGTTCCGAGTAGAAAGAAAGTGAAGAGTGTGAGGGCATGACAATCCATCCACAACAGAAAAGATGTGATCATGTATAACGGATATTACGAAGGCAAGACGGTGCTTGTTACCGGCGTTGCGGGATTTAAAGGGACCTGGTTGACGATATCTCTTCTGAAAGCAGGCGCAAAATCGGTTATCGGGCTCGACAAGGACCGGCGCCCGAAATCGAACTTTATCATGTCGGGTTTGGATCAGGTGACTACTTTTGTTCAGGGAGATACCCGTGATTCGGCCTTGATGCTGAGGCTGCTTACAGATTACCAGGTTGAGGTGGTCTTTCACCTTGCAGCCCAGCCTATCGTTAAAATCGCCTACCGGAACCCTCTTGAAACGATTGAGTCCAATATCATGGGGACCGCGGTTGTCCTGGAGGCCATTCGGCATGCGCCCTCAGTGGAACGGTGTGTGGTGGCGACCTCAGACAAGGCATACGGAGACAAGGGCGGCGCCCTATATGTCGAAGAGGATCGCCTGCACGGGGAGGATATTTACAGCGTATCCAAAAGCGCTGCAGATCTGATCACCCAGGCCTGGATCACCAATTATTATAAAGGGGCAGGGATCCACGGCGGAATTGTGCGGTGCGGTAACATTATAGGTGGCGGGGACTGGTCTGCCGGTCGTATCGTGGTAGATTGCGTTGCGGCTTTTTATGATGGTCGGTCGCCCGACATTCATAATCCACATATGGTGCGGGACTATTTTTACGTCCTGGATGCGATAAGTGGCTATCTGACGCTGGGAGCGGCTTTAGATCAGGACCGCATCAGCGGCGGCGCGTTCAACTTCGGTCCCCGCGAACACGATATCGGCAATGATGATCTGGCTACCCGATTGTGTACGCTCTGGGGCCAGAACATCAACTGGCAACATACGCCGCCAGTTGAACCTTTCCCTGAAATACCCAAACAGACCCTCTCATGGGAAAAGGCCGAAAGTGTACTCAACTGGTCCCCGGTTTATACGCTTGATGAAACCTTACAAGATACGATGGAATGGTATCGGGGATGGCGCGAAGAAGCGTTGGATGAACTCAATATGCGTCTCTTAGACCGGTATGATGACCGGGCTGCGAAATTGGGATTGGATTGGGCTAGATAATCAAGTTCCGAGTTCAGAGTTCCGAGCAATTGAAATTCTAAATCATACTCAGAACTCAGAACTTACCCCTGAACCATTTCCATGTCTCCGCGATATTGCTGTTCATGCATACGACTGTATATCTGCCCCGTGTGGAGCAGTTCATCATGGGAACCTTGCTCGACGATTCTGCCTGCCTCCAGGACATAAATCCGATCGCAGAGCGCCACACTCGACAGTCGATGGGCCACAATAAATCCCGTTCGGTCTTTCAGGACATGGTGAAGGGTCGTCTGTATTTTGGCTTCTGTCTGGGAATCGAGGGAAGAGGTACAGTCGTCGAGAATCAGAATTTGCGGGTCGGTCAATAAAGCTCGTGCAATGGCCACCCGTTGTTTCTGGCCACCGGATAGTTTGACGCCCTGCTCTCCAAGGCGCGTGTTGTATCCGTCAGGAAGCGTCATGATGAAATTATGAATGTTGGCGGCTCTGGCCACGTCTTCCACTTCCTCATCTGAAGCATCTAACCGGCCGTAACGAATATTATCCGCCAGGGTTGCAGAGAACAAGGTGCTTTCCTGCGGTACCATACCAATTCGACTTCGTATGGACGACAGCTGAAGATGGCGGATATCCCGTCCATCGACAGATATCCCCCCGGCATCGACATCATATAACCGAGGGATCAGTTTAACCAGCGTAGATTTACCCGCCCCGCTGGGCCCTACAATCCCCACCTTCATACCCGGCGCCACATCCATCGAGATCTGATGTAAGATCGGCGCCAGATGGCTGTAGCCGAAGGTCACCTCTTCGAACTGTACATGGCCGCCGCCGGCCGGCAGAGCAATGGCTCCGGGTTCATCAGGGATCAAAGGTTCCGTATCGAGGGTTTCAAATAATCGGTCGATAGCGGCATTAGCCCTTTGAATGGTTACATTGATCGAAATAAGGTTCACTATGGGATCAAACACATAGGCCGTGTAGGCATAAAATGCAAGCAGGACCCCTATCGTTAATTCCTCCGCCTGTATCAGATAACCGCCATACCAGAGAACGAATGCCCCGCCTACGCCGCTGACCAGCGCAGCAATAGCATTCCAGAGCGTACCCTGAACGTTCTGAGTCATATTCAGCTTGAAATGCTGCGTTGCTTTTTTCTTGAATTGATCAGATTCGTATCGCTCCTTGACGAAAGATTTTACCACCCGTACCCCGGAAATAGACTCCTCGAGGTTGGCCATCACCTCGTCTGTTTTTCGTCGTACCTTTTTGCTGGTTTTGCGCATCCGCCCGGCAAACGCTTTATGCGTTATCGCGTAGCACGGCAACACCAGGATCGTGATCAGCGCCAGTTTGGTATGAATATAAAACAACACGGTAATGATGACGATCAGCGTCAGAAAATCAGTAAAAATATTCACCATGCCGCTGCTGAGCATTTGTTGTATCGCATAACCATCACTGATGATCCGGGACATCAGTTTACCGGTTTGTGTCCGATCAAAATAGCTCATGGACAGACGATGTAAATGGGCAACCAGCGCATGCCGGATATGAAATTTAACGCGTTGCCCCAGAAAAGTGACCACGTACTGGTGCGCCATCATAATACCGCGACTTCCAATGGTTACGGCAAGGGTCAGAAACAATACATACATCAAATCCCCGGTTTTATTGCCGATCACATCGTCAATTAAATATTGGATAATCCAGGGCAAAGGGAGCGTGGAAATCGTAGTCAAGAGGGTTAAAAAAGCAGATAAAATCAGCCACGGCCAGAACGGTTTTACGAAGGTGTTTAAGAGACGAATAAAGTTGTTGGGCATAGTTAAGCAGTTCCGTGTTCCAAGCAGGTCCACGGCGCGCCGTGGACCCTCAGGATCAATAATTAAGCATGGGTTTCCAAAACCTGTGATTTATCAGGCGCGCTGCCGTTCAAGGATTTTTTAAATTGCTCTTCATACAGGATGGCGTACAAACCGTTCCGTCGCAGCAGAGTTTCATGGGTTCCCGTCTCTAATATTTTACCTTGATCCATGACGACGATCAGATCGGCATCCAGGATGGTAGAAAACCGGTGTGCGATGACAAAGCTGGTTCGGTTTTTTCTTACGTTTTTCAACGCCTCTTGAATCAAGCTTTCCGATTCGGAATCAAGCGCGGAGGTCGCTTCATCCATAATCAATATACGGGGATCCGCCACAATCGCCCGGGCGATGGCAATGCGTTGCTTCTGACCGCCGGAGAGGATCATGCCTTCATCTCCGAGACGGGTGCCATATCCATCCGGCAGGGAGATGATATAATCATGAATATTGGCGACCTGCGCCGCATGTTCCACTTCACCATCCGAGGCATCCATTTTTCCGTAGGCTATATTATTTCGTATTGTTTCATCGAATAAGACGGATTCCTGCAATACGATCCCTATCTGCTCACGAAGAGATTCGATACGCACATCCCGGGTATCATAATCATCAATAAATACATTGCCGAGTATCGGGTCGTAAAACCTGGGGATAATATTAACCAGCGTAGTTTTGCCACAACCCGTATGGCCTACAAGAGCCACGGTCATGCCTGGTTTCACATCCAGGTTGATGGTATCCAGAACAAACAGATCCGGGCTGTACCCGAAGCAGACGTCACGAAATTCCACATGACCCTTGATCCGCGGTAATCGACTTATGCCATCGTCCTCTACATCGGGTTTCGTATCCAGAATTTCGAACACCCGCTCTACAGAGACCAGACTCTCCTGGATGTTGGCGCTCAGGGTCGCCAGTCTAACGGCCGGGTTATACAGAAAACCCACCAAACCGTAAAAGGCCATCAATTCACCTATCGTCATGGTACCCTGAACAGCCGCATATCCACCGTACCATAGCACAAGTGACGTCCCCAACCCGCTGATGATACCTGCCATAGCAGAAAATTTGACGGCCATGAACTGGCGGCCCATGGAAAGCCCCGTGTTATCCCATGTAGACAATTCAAATTCGTGTGTTTCCCTTTGTTCCTGGGAGAACGCTTTTACCACATAAACGCCGGCCATCGTTTCCTGGACACTACCAAAGATATGATCCCAGCTTTCTCGAATGTCTCGAGATATCGATCTTATTTTGGGTTTGAAATATTGACGATTGGCAATATAAAACGGTACGACGGATATACTCATCAGCGCCAGCGCCCAATTTTTATAAAAGAGCAAACCGATGACGACAAACAGAGTCACAACATCCGTAAAAGCCACAATGACTTGTCTCGATAACATACTCTGAATACTCGTCACATCATCCATCACCCTGGACATGATTTTCCCTGTCTGCTTTTTATCATAGTAGCTCAGGGATAATTTCTGAAGATGGTCAAACAAAAGGTGGCGTAAATCGAGGACAAGGTGCTGACCCAGGTAGGTAATCGTATAGGTCTGAAAAAACGAAAAAAGCCCGCGGACGACGTGCAGGCCGAGGATCATCATCAGGATGAGATTGAGTTGCGCCCACTGCTCGGCAATGAGGACCTCATCGATAAAGTACTGCATGATGAGGGGAAGCGGCAGGTTACTTAAGGAAAGCAATAAAGTGAAGCAGGTACCGAAGATAACTCTGGACCGATACGGTCTGATGTAGGCGAGGAGGCGTCGCCAGTCGCTTTGCATACATTCTTCTTCGGAGAGGCGTTGTGCTTGCAGAAACTATCTATCCAGAACCATTAAAACGTCCTTATATTATTGAAAAAAACACGTTTTGTCAAGCAAAATAAGGGACGGACGATAGCCGCTTACACCTCAACCGCAGGTTCTTCCAACTCGAGATTCAACTGACCTTCCATCGATGCGACCGAGGTGGCTACGGCGGCATCGCCGGTGACGTTAAGGGCGGTGCGGCACATGTCTAATATGCGATCAACACCCAGAATAAGGGCGATGCCGGCGGTGGGTACGCCCACAGTTTCCAGAATAATCACCAGCATGATAATACCGGCGCCCGGCACGGCTGCCGTGCCGATCGAAGCCAGAACAGCCGTAAGGATAATCTGAAGCTGGGCGGCCAGATCGAGCTCGAGGCCGAGCGCCTGGGCGATAAAGACTGCGGCGACGGCCTGATAAAGAGCAGTGCCGTCCATATTAATGGTAGCGCCCAACGGTAAAACAAAGGACGAGACTTCCTCAGATACGCCGAGATTTTTCTCACACATTTCCATGGTTACCGGCAGGGTGGCCCCGCTCGAACTGGAGGAGAAAGCAAGCAGTTGTGCCGGGGCGATACCAGGGAAAAATCTGGTAAGCGGCATAGAGGTAAAAATTTTAAGAAGGATGGGATAGACCACCAGGCCATGGATAACCAGCCCCAGGATCACCACCACGCAATAGAATCCCAGAGCACCAAGGAGTTCACCCACGGCACTGAGATCATCTTTAGCCACTTGATCGATCGTCTTGGTAATCAAAGCAAATACACCGATCGGCGCGATGATCATGACGAGATTCACAATTTTGATAATAGCAAAGGTCAACCCGTCAAATAGATCAACGATCGGTTTTCCCTTTTCCTGTGGAATCAATACAAGGGCGATGCCGAAGAGGATGGCAAAGAAGACCACCTGCAGCATATTGCGGTTATTGCCGACCGCACTGAATATGTTGTCCGGTACCATATCCACGAATACCTGTAATGGCCCACGTTCTTTTGCACTCGCTGCCCGATCCATACCAACCTGGGCATCAGCCTGATAGGTCTCCTGTAATTTTTGCTGGAGATCCTGGGGGACATTCTTGCCCGGTTCGAGTACATTGACAAGAACTAATCCGAGCGTAACGGCAATCGCTGTGGTGACAATATAAATACAGATGGTTTTGCCGCCAATGCGGGATAGCTTTTTAACATCGGACAGAGAAGCAATCCCCATGATCAAGGAACCAAGGACGAGTGGTACGGCGATCAACTTAAGCAGGTTAAGGAAGATATCGCCTATGGGTACGATCCAATCGACCGTGAATTGGCTCCACCCCATGGAGGCGGATAGGATACCATAAAAAACACCCAGAATAAGCCCGATGACGATCTGCCAGTGTAATGGCAGTTTAAGCATATGATTACACTCCGAATTGGTGTTTGAGAATGATCAGGGTGTCAGCACGACACCCCATGTTATAATGGCTCATTTACACATCCCGGAAAAGACTCTGCACCGTTTTTACTATTTTTTCTTCATCCGGGATGGTCGACGGCTCTAAACCTGGGCTGAACGGGACCGGGACATCCATCGCCCCGATTCGTTTGACGGGGGCGTCAAGATAGTCAAAGGCTTCATCGTGGATGATAGACGCCAATTCGCCTGTGATACCGTAGCTCTGATACGCCTCGTCGATGACGACAGCCCGACTGGTTTTTATCACGGATTGAATAATCGTATCCTTGTCCAGCGGTGATAAAGAACGCGGGTCCACCACTTCGACACTGATGCCCTCTTTCTCCAGGATTTTCGCGGCATTCAGAGCGGTATGGACCATACTGGACGTCGCCACAAGGGACACATCTGTTCCTACCCGTTTTATATCTGCCACACCAAAGGGAATGGTAAAGTCGTCACCTTCCGGCACATCTCCTTTGAGACTGTACATCATTTTATCTTCATATATCACCGTGGGATTGTCATCCCGAATAGCCGTTTTGAGCAAACCCTTTAAATCAGCCGGCGTAGAGGGGATCGCCACTTTTATGCCGGGAATATGCGACAGCCAGGCGTGCAGACTCTGTGAGTGCTGTGCGGCCGATGAGCGCCCGGCGCCGATGGTGGTTCGTATCGTAAGGGGAACCTTCGCCTGCCCACCGGTCATATAACACATTTTGGCGGCCTGATTAACGATCTGATCCATAGCAATAGGGATGAAGTCACCAAACATGATTTCAACGATGGGACGCATACCGGTGAGGGCGGCGCCAACGCCGGTACCCATGATACCGGCTTCCGATATGGGCGTATCGAGAACCCGGCCTGGACCGAATTCATCGAGCAAACCAACGGTTACTTTAAATACACCGCCGGCAACAGCCACATCTTCGCCCATGAAAAAGACGCTGTCATCCAACCTCATTTCTTCAGCAATCGCTTCGCGAACGGCTTCGCCATACGTGATTTCACGACTAGACATAGACATGATCGGTTACCTCGTCAGCTGCCGGATAGGGCGATTGTTTCGCAAATTCAACCGCATCTTGTACCTGTTGTTTGATTTGTTCATCGATTTTTTCTAATTCTTCTTCAGAGGCCATACCGGCTTTGAGCATACGTCGGGAGAACCTCGGAATTGGATCTTTGGCCTTCCACATATCAGTTTCTTCCTGGGTCCGATATGTTTTTTCCGGGTCCCCATCACCGACATGGTGACCGTGATACCGATACGTTTTATTTTCTATGAAACTTGGACCTTCACCGGATCGGGCCCGGTCGACCATTTTTCTGGCGGTTTCATAGACGGCCACGGTATCATTTCCATCAACCACCATAGCAGGCATATCGAATCCGGCAGCCCGTTCAGCAAGATGTTCCTTAACGGCCGTTATCGCTTTTGCTGAGGTATATTCACCGTAGTGATTGTTCTCACACACAAAAAGCACGGGTAAATCCCAGATGGATGCTATGTTGGCTGATTCTAGAAAGGCGCCCTGATTCATAGCCCCATCGCCGAAAAAGCATACCGCCACCTGTTGCGTTCCCCGCATCTTGGCTGAGAGCCCTGCACCGGTCGCCATACCCATACCGCCGGCGACAATACCGTTGGCTCCCAGTATGCCCAGACTCATATCGGCGATATGCATGGTCCCGCCTTTACCTCGATTGTAGCCGTCTACCTTGCCCATCATCTCTGCCATCATCCGATCTACTTTACCGCCTTTGGCAATCAAATGACCATGACCACGGTGCGTACTTGTCAGGTAATCATCATCATTTAATGCGGAACAGATGCCGACGGCAGAGGCCTCCTGGCCGATGTACAGATGGGCAAGACCGCGCATCAGGCCCTGCGTGTACACCTCCAATACCTCTTCCTCATATCGCCGTATGGTAACCATTTTTTCATACATCTTGTGACAAAGCTCCGGCGGCAAGGAGAGCGTATTCTCGTCACTGGAAATTTGGATTAATTCCAACGAATCCGACATGTCGTGTTAGCTCCTTGATTATTCCTGAAGTAGGAACGTTTTAATTTACGGGTGTCGTATAGAGCAGCCATAAGTTAGTATCTCGTTCATGCAGGGGCAAGAGGAAAATACAGTTCTGACTGTACGGTGCTAAGGCGTTGGAAAAAACATGACACATGACTTAGCTTTGGTCATCTAAATTGGCATCGCTTTTAGACGACGTAATATGGGCGGGACGATCAGGATCATTAAAAGAGCTTCGGGGATAATAACACTGCTGTTATACAGAATGGAATATAGCCAGGGGGTGGTCCAATCATTCAGCAGGAAAGGGAACGTCAGACCGAAAGAATCGGAATAGAAATGATAGACCTGATCATTCATCTGTGGGGGGGCATACGCAGAAAAATAAATGACCCCGGACAGAACATGAGACAAGAGACGGATGACGCTGGTGACGGCAATGCCCAACCTGGGCCATGCAGGAAACCATCCCAAAATGCCCAGGGCGATATATGGGAATCCATAATCAAGCAGCACCTGGACAGGATGGAGTATAACCGGGTCGAGGATGAGCGTGATAAGTCCGGTAAGCAATCCGCCTGCCATACCCGCCTTGGGACCATGTTTAAAAGCGAGATAGATCAGCGGTAATAATTTTAGTGAGAGGGCGCCGCCCCAGGGAAGGCGATACAGACGTATAAAACCAAGAAAAATCGCAAGGGCTACCGAGACGGCTGTTTCGGTGATGAGACGGGTACGGCGAATGTTCTCATGCGGATTCATGGACGTTTATTCATCGTGTTTCCCATGACCATTCGTTCCGGCCCGGCGTTCCAACGCGGCCTGTTTTTCCAATTGAGACACCATATGCATAAGGGCGGTATCCAATTTCCGGATGCGTTCTTTGGTAGAGGTCAGTTCCAAGAGCGTCTGTTTTTCAGGGAGATCGAGTGCCAGTGTGGAGGCAATGATAAATGAGAAATGCACCGGATCAAAAATCCCTTTGACCTCCCCTACCCCTCTGGTTTGTAAGTGGATCATTTTTTGGTAGGCGTTTAATACATTGTCAAGTAATTCATCCGGAAGATCTTCACTGCTGTCATCATCGAAAAATTCAATGACGCCTTCCAAATATGTATTGGTCTGGAGAAATTCAAGGACATGAAATCGTTGTTGACCTTCCGTTACAATATCCATTCTACCATCTTCATACTGTCTTACAATATGCGATATTTTCGCGGTGCATCCCACCTGACACAAATCTTTTTCGTTAGATAACAGGATGCCAAAATCGCTTTCATTCTGTAAACAGTAATGTATCATATCCTTATAACGAGGTTCAAAAATGTGCATAGGCAGACTCATGCCCGGGAAGAGAACGATATTCAATGGGAACAAAGGAATTTCAATGGGTTCCATGAGGGTACAAGCTCCACAGCATAATATGATTTCATTATGTCATAATCTATTCGTATCATAACTCGAAGATCATGACCCTGTCAATGGAAAAAACCGCGTGCTTTCAGGGACGTGCCTTCCATGTTGCGACTTGACGTTTCGAGCCCGCTTTCCTATATTAATCGATTCTTAATAGTATAGAGTTGGAGCAGACTATGGCCGGTAAAAATCATAGTAGCCGACCATGGACCATCAGGCAAGTTTCCGGGTTCGGTACGGCGACGGATACGAATCAGCGGTTTATGTATTTACTCGCCCAGGGTCAGACAGGATTATCTGTTGCCTTTGACGTCCCTGCCCTGATGGGATACGACTCCGATCATTCTCTAACGGAAGGTGAGGTGGGCGTCTGCGGTGTGGCGGTTGATTCGCTTGAAGATATGGAGCAACTTTTCGAGGGGAGATCGTGGCTGTATCACAGGAAGTGTACGGTTTATATGATGAACCAGCGGGATTTCAGCTGATTTGAAATTATGGATTACAGGTGATCTATCATGAGAGGATATTATTTTCATGGCACGTCCATCTAAAGGTCTTTCCACCAGAGCGGTCCACGGCGGCGAATCCCGCCAAAAACCGTTTCATGCCGTGACCAATCCGGTTGTGCAAACGGCAACCTATGTATTCCGTGATAGCCAGGAGCGGATTGACTATGAAAGCGCCCCTGAGGATCGGGAGGAGTATGGCCGATATGGTAACCCCACCATGGCGGTGGCCGAGCGGAAAATCGCCGAGTTGGAAGGCGGTGAAGAAGCAGCCTTATTTTCCTCGGGGATGAACGCCTTTACGTCTGTTCTGCTGGCTATGCTCTCTTCAGGCGCCCATGTCATTGTCATGGATGAGTGCTATCGTCGTAGCAGACAATTTTGCAGGCAGATATTACCTCGTTATGGGATTGATGTCAGTTTTGTGGAATCGAACAATTATGAGCAATTGGAACAGACGATCACGAAAAAGACCCGGCTGATCATCTCAGAATCACCTACCAACCCCTATTTGAATGTAATTGATATGGAGCGGATAGCCAATATTGCCAAACAACACCGGGTGAAGGTGCTGATAGATGGGACCTTTGCAACCCCCTACAATCAACGGCCTCTCGATTTCGGCATTGATCTGGTTCTCCATAGCGCGACCAAATATTTAGGGGGGCATAACGATTTACTTGCCGGTGCTGTTGTCGGCAACAAGATGTTGATTTCCGCCCTTCGAGAGTTCCGCGATATCACCGGCGGCATCGTCGATCCTCATTGTGCCTATTTACTCATCAGGGGCATGAAAACCTTTGCCCTGCGTATGGCTCAGCACAATCACAACGGAATGGAAATTGCACGCTATCTCGAAAAGCATCCCCGGATTAAACAGGTCTATTATCCCGGCCTGGAAAGCCACCGTAACCATGACATTGCCAGGCGACAGATGAGCGGGTTCGGCGGCGTCGTCAGCTTCGAGGTGGATGGAGATATGGAGGCCACGATCCGTTTTATCGATCAGGTCAAAATTCCATACATTGCCCCCAGTCTTGGCGGGGTAGAGAGTTTGATCGAGCAGCCGGCCATTATGTCGTTTTACGAGATGACGAAGGAAGAACGTCTGGAAATCGGTATTAAGGATGAACTGGTGAGATTTTCGGTAGGGATTGAAAATGCAGAGGATCTCATCGCCGATCTGGATCAGGCGCTGGGAAAGATATAAAGATGGGTGGAAGGATGGGGGAATGGAGGTAGATGATGATATTCACAACCGATCTAATTCCACCCTTCCACCCCGCCATCCTTTCATCCAGGTTCTCTCTTCTTACTGTCCGCCGTTTCTAATTCTGCCACAGGTTCTTCTACGGCGCCGTTTGCCTCTTCTGCCTCGCTCTTGTCTGAAGGCATAAAGAGTGCCCGGACTTTTTGTTCTATTTCTTCACTCAGGTCTTTCCGCTCTTTCAGCAACTGACGGACATTTTCTCTCCCCTGACCCAATCGCTCCCCATTATAGGAAAACCAGGTTCCGCTTTTGTCGATGATACCGTTGTTGACACCGAGTTCGATCAGATCGCTTTCTTTCGAGATACCTTCGCCATAGATAATATCGAACAGGCCTTCCCGAAACGGGGCCGCCACTTTGTTCTTTTTAACCGTCCCCTTAACTTGGATGCCTGAAGAATCTCCGTCACCCTTTATGGAACCGATCCGGCGCACCTCAATACGAATAGAGGAGTAAAATTTCAGGGCCAACCCGCCGGACGTCGTTTCCGGATTGCCGTACATGACCCCGATTTTCTGACGAATCTGATTGATGAAGATGATACAGGTACGTGACCGATTGATCGCAGAGGTTAATTTACGGAGGGCTTGAGACATAAGACGCGCCTGTAATCCTACATGGGAATCGCCCATATCGCCTTCAATTTCGGCTTTCGGCACCAGCGCGGCGACAGAATCGATCACGATGACGTCTACCGCACCGCTACGCACCAGCGTTTCCGCCACCTCCAGCGCTTGTTCACCGGTGTCCGGCTGATGAATTAAAAGGCTGTCCAGATCAACACCAAGTGCCTTGGTATACCGGGCATCTATCGCATGTTCCGCATCTATGAAAGCGGCTATGCCGCCCATTTTCTGGGCTTCTGCGATAATATGCAGGGCGAGCGTCGTTTTACCGGAGGACTCATTTCCATAGATTTCAACCACACGACCGCGGGGCACCCCGCCGATTCCCAGGGCGAGATCGAGCGTCAGGGAACCTGTCGGGATAGATTCTACAGACATCAGGGGATGACTATCCCCAATCCGCATGATAGAGCCTTTGCCGAATTGCCGTTCTATCTGCATAATCGCAGCACTCAGTGCTTTTTCACGTTCTGCATCCACCTTACCGTTTGCAGCCACTGTCTGCCTCCTTCGTAGGGTCATTGCAAATTACATATTGCAAAAGGCCAGATTCATATTGTTTCGTACAATATACTAAACATTTGTTTAGATAGCAAGTCGTTTTTTTGATTTGATGCAGCCGGCTGTTATACATAGTCGGAATAGATTGAGGAATCTCGAAAAAAATATATGATAGGGGATGGAATGTAAAGCATTTTTAATGGAGAATTGGTGATGATATATGCCCTGCACGCACAATGCGAGCCCTTCAGGTGGGTGATTTGAAAAAAAATAAGGCATTTCTAAAATAAAGCGTACATTAAAGTATGCATTATGCTCATAAAATAGAAACCCTGACAACACAGGAGACGACCTATGTTTCGTATCCATGAGAGAAGCCTGGGGATAGGGGTATTCGTCTGCCTGGTCGCTGTATGGAGCGGCTGCGCCACGATCTCAACGCCATCGAGGACCTCCGCTCCGGTCACCGTCGAGCAACTGATTGATGCCGGCAATGCGCTCGTTACCGAGGCGGATTACGAATCGGCTATCCGTCAGTACAACCGGGCGCTGGCCATGGATATTACCGCAGCGGAAGCCCATGGCAATCTGAGTGTGGCCTATTATTACCTGGGACGACAGGATGAAGCTATACGAGAAGCCCAACAGGCCATTGTGATGGCGCCGACCGAACTCAACTGGCGGTTTAATCTCGGGGCCGCGTATTCAAAAAAAGAGAATCATGACCGGGCGATGAAAGCCTATGAAGGCGCTGTTGATCTGGCCAGGCGGCTTCGGGATGAAAACCGGATGCTATTACGCAGTGCGCTGATCGGGCTGGGACGGGCGTGTGAACTGGCACAACAGTTTCCTCAAGCGCTGGATGCCTATCGGGAGGCGCTGGTTTTTTCTCCTGAGGATGTAGAACTTCTGGCTGGTGTCGGAAATATATATTTTCGGCAGGCGCAGTACGACCGGGCGCAAGAGATGTACCGGCAAGCGCTGGATATTGATCCGACTCATACCATGTCGCGCTATAATATGGGGCTGGTATATGCCAAGACAGGCCGATATGATGAGGCTGTCACCCTGTTTTCGGAAACGCCGGACCTGCCGGATCAATTAGGTGGCTCCATAGGGGGCAGTTCACTGAATACCGTGGACAGAAGCCGTGTAAACCGAATTGAAGCTTTCCGCTCGCATCTGGGCAAAATGGGAGGACCGAAAGCGCCGAAAGCCACGGTGGTAAGGAAGCAGCCCCCTTATACATACGCCCTCGGGATAACCTACTACGAACAGGGGGACGATGCGGCGGCTATAGATGCATTCCAACGTGCCCTGTCTGAAGACCCCTCCCTGGCAGAGGCCTATTTATACATTGGCAATGCACACGTCCGACAGGGGCGTACCGAGGAGGCCATATCGTCGTATCAGGAGGCGGTACAGGCCAACCCGGCATTTGCAGAGGCGTATAACAATATGGGCAGCGTCTATGTGGAAACAGGCCGGGTTGAAGAAGCCATGACATCGTATCAGGAGGCGCTTACTTTGAATGAACGATTTTATGAAGCCCGGACCAATCTGGGACTGTTATATGCGGAAACTGGTCGGTTCGAGGATGCCATCGCTGAATATTTAAAGGTGATCAAAGCGGATGTGGGTATTGCTGAAGCACATAACAATCTTAGCATGATTTATTTACAACAGGGGCATTTCGAAGAGGCGCTTGTACAGAGTAAAAAAGCCATTAAACTGGATAGTGATTTTCCGGAAGCCTATAATAATCTGGGGCTGGTGTACGGTCTCCGTGTGTATCTGGAGGATGTAATCGACACCTGGCGTACGATCGCCAGCGGTTGGACAGGCAAGGTGTTGACAGATGGTCAGGCAAACCCCAAAAAGGAAGACTGGTTGTTGTTGCGCCGTGTTCCGGCGCAATCATCGGCGGTAGGCGGTGCAGCGCGTGAGGCCTACCGCGAAGGGGCCAGCCTGGCTTTCAAAGGATTGCTCAACGAAGCCCATCGCAGTTTTCAATCGGCCTTACAGGCAAAACCGGGGTGGCACGCCGCCCAACTGGCGAGCGGCTCCGTCCTGCTGGCACAGGAACGATGGGCAGACGCGGTCTCTGCGTTGCAGCAGACGGTAGAAACAAATCCCTCAGACCCTCTGGGTCATGCTTCCCTGGCCATCGGACTGGCCATGAATGGGGCGTATAATCAGGCGGTAGAGACTTGGGAACAGACCGTCAAACGGGCTGAAGGGACAGAAAAAAAAGCGGCCCGAGCAGCCCTGGAAACCATGCGAACACGCGAAAAAGCGGCGGACAAGGCCCTTAACGCCCTCGAAAAAGCCGTTGAATTACGGCCCGGATTTACGAAAGCCTATTTCAACCTCGGCATCCTGAATGACCAACTGCACCGGTATAACATGGCGATATCATCCTACGAAAAAGTGGTGGAACTCTCCCCCGGAACGGCCATCGGGCATTTTCGCCTGGGTATCGCCTATCATCGTATCGGACGCACCCGGGATGCGCAACAGGCTATTAAACAATATATCCAACTGGTCACGGACCCCATGCTGCTGCCGCAGGTTGAGACCTTCTTGAAAAGGATGAATTAGGAATCAGGGTTTGTGTATTCATAACCAGGAGCAGGAGCCATGTCTATGCCCGTAAAATCCCTCAGTCAGGTAGTACAGGAGCGTCCTTTTCCCGAATATGCCGCTTGGTGGCAGGTGGGCGATTATTTTTCTGACTTCATGTCCGAAGCAATGGTCACCGAATGGATCTCTCTCCACGAAAATAGCGGCGATATGAGCAATGTTCGTCGGTATGTCGAAGAATACCTCAACGTGGTCTACGGTCCGACCGGTCGGGCCGGGCTGGTCGGAGATTTTGTGGCCCGGACCTTTTCAGAACCGCTTCAGTCCGGAGAGTTCGACGCGCTGTCCTATGCCTTCTATCGCTCGGCCTTCGAACTGATCGAACAACATTCGGATCAATACGACCAGGATCATGAACGGGAATGGCGCTTGTTTACCAAACGCGTAGGCAAACATTTCTTTGCTCGCGTCTATGAACACCTGAATCTGGATTTGCCTGACGATCTGGTTTCGGCAGAGCAGGTGAAACAGGTGTCGTCCTGTATTGACCGGGTGGGGGCGTTCCTGTACGAACAAGGGTATCTACGCAGCCATTTTGCCTTTCGATTTGATGTGGACATCAATCATCAGGGACGCCACATAACCCAGGCCTTTGGAGAGGTGGTGAATAACCTGAAGGAAGGTGGTACGGCATACGCGCTCTATGAAATGGGCTACCCGATAATATTGCCGTCGGCTGTATACCTTTACCACACCATAGGCGAGGCGCAGCACCATTCATCCCGAACCATCGAAGATCTGTTCAAAGCCGTAGGATATGACGCCCGTGAAACGGACGATTTTGATCCGATTGGTTACCCGTCGGAGATGGTGGTGGAGTTGTGGGAAATAAAAAGAAAGCAGGCAGAAAGCAGTACGCGGTAGGCAGCAAGCAGTAGGCGATAGGCATTTCAATCACCAAATTGGGCACGGTGGCAGTGGAGGGCGGGAAAAAGATTCCCATGATTACAACTCTGATATTTGATCTGGACGAAACGTTGCTGTATGAAGAAGCATCTGTGGAGGCGACATTTGAAACGACATGCGCCCATGTGCACAGGCGATATGGCATTGATCCGGAGGTGATGAAAGGGACTATCAGGTCAACATCCCGCGCATTATGGCGAAAGGGGCCTGTCAATGATTACTGCCTTGCTGTATGTATCAGTTCCCCGGAAGGTTTAGCCGGAACATTTAAAGGGGATGATCCGAATCTTAAGGCGCTTCATGATTGGGTTCCGGATTTTCGTCGGACATCGTGGACGCAGGCCCTCGAAAAACTGGGCATTGATGATGAAGATTTCGGAAGGGAACTCGGGGAGATTTTTGTCCGGGAACGTCGTAAACGGCATATCGTCTTTCCGGAAACAGAATCCGTACTAAAAGATTTACACCGCATTTACCGGCTTGCCATGATCACGAACGGCGCGCCCGATGTGCAGCTTGAAAAACTCAATATGCCTGGTCTGGAACGATTCTTTAATCCGGTTGTGGTGTCCGGACAGATCGGGATCAGTAAACCGGCCCGAGATATTTTCACTTATACGCTTAATCAGATGAAGATAGAACCGGAAACCGCCATGATGATCGGGGATAACCCGGTCAATGATGTCCAGGGCGCGCAACAATGCGGTATTAAAGGCGTATGGCTCAACAGATTCGGGGCAACGTGTCCTGAGGGCATTACACCGGATGTAGAAATAAACACGCTGGAAGAATTATTATTGATTGATTGACTGTTATCACCAAATCAGTTACGCGACCTGTGCACGTCGCCTTTTTTTAACCTGAGCGAATCCCACGAAGCCCCCTGTTTCTTCGTCCCATAACCTGTAGTTGAAGGCCTTCAAACTGCTGCCGAGTGTCAACGGCTTCACCGGCCATTGCTTGCTATGCTCCTTCTCGCATTTTTCCAGATAATAATTGGGAATGCGAGGGAAGAGGTGATGGATATGATGAAAGCCGATATTACCCGTAAACCATTGGAATAGTTTAGGCAGTTTATAAAAAGAACTGCCTCGAAGCGCTGCGTCGGTGTAGTTCCACTGGTCACGACGCTCCCATGAAACGCCCTCATATTGATGCTGTACGTAGAAGAGCCAGACCCCTACCATCGTCGTAATGATAATGATAGGGCCCTGGATTAAGACGTAGGTTTTGAAACCGATAAGCAAGGACATCACAATGAGTGTGCCGGCAATGGCCACATTCGTTAAATAGACACTATTGCGCTGATTGGCTCTCTTGTCAAAAAACGGTATGCGAAATCTAAAAAGAAAAAATAAGACCGGGCCGACCACAAACAACATAACGGGATTACGGTACACGCGATACCTTACACGGGGCCAGAAAGAGGCATCTATATATTCCTGAACGGTAAGGACACTGATGTCCCCATCTTTACGGTGGTCCAGGTCATTCGCTGTCGCATGATGTCTAAGATGCGATATGCCCCAGTATTTATACGGCAAAAACAGGAAATAGGCGGTGATAGCCCCCAGGATATTAGTAAGTTTTCGCGATTTTAAAAACGAACCATGAACACAATCGTGACAGATGATAAACACGCGGATAAGAAAGCCGGAGGCCAGGAAGGCCAGGCCCAATGTAAGCCAGTAGGAGATGTCCAGGCTCAGGTACATCAGATACCAGATAAAAAGATAGGGTGGCAGAGAATTGGCGATCTGCCAGATACTCCGAAGTGAATTTGAATGGGAAAATTTAATGGCCATGCTCTGCCCCGGTAATTTCTCCTCTGACGGGAAATGGGCAGATTGCGAACGAGAAAACGCATTTTTTATGGACATATATTGATGATTTCTTTCTGAGTCCGTTACGCATTGAATCGGAATAACGACCTCAATAATGTTCACGGTTAATAAACTGGTAATCCATTGCAATACTTCATCCAGCCTATAAAATAATATGAAATAGGATTTAGGCAATATAAATTCTTCATATGAGACAAGCAAACATTTTAATTTCTTCGTTATTTGAACATTAAAGGGGTAGTATTTTGCTAACGGAGCGGCTGTCGATGATAAAGGTGGGCTGGCGGTTCTAATAGGGATGGATCAACGCAATCTTGATTGAAATCAACAACCTCTTTATTGACCCTCTTTTAATTTAAAGCTATAATTTGATTCGATCAGACGACACCTGATCTATTACAAATATCCAGATCTCCATGATCATTTGCAATTTGTAATCTACACTATAAGGAGTTTTTTAATGTCACAGGATGTGATACAGGACATCGAGCTTCCGGATTATTCCGGTATGCCCTATAAAGTAGCAGATATATCCGAGGCGGAATTCGGCCACAAGGAAATAACCATCGCTGAACAGGAAATGCCGGGCTTGATGGCGATCTGTGAAAAATATACGAAAGAACAACCGTTCAAAGGCACGCAAATTACCGGTTCACTGCATATGACGGTCCAAACCGCCGTATTGATCCAGACGCTTGAAGCACTGGGGGCAGACGTCCGTTGGGCGTCCTGTAATATATTTTCCACACAGGACCATGCGGCGGCGGCGATCGCAGATGGCGGCACGCCAGTTTTCGCGTGGAAGGGCGAAACACTGGAAGAATATTGGGATTGTACCGTGCAGGCGTTAAGTTTTCCTGATGCAACAGGCCCCTCCCTGATTGTAGACGACGGTGGTGATGCGACCTTATTAATTCACCGCGGCGTTGAGGCTGAAGACGATGCCTCGATATTGGACGACCCGACCGAGAACAGGGAATTACAGATCATCAATACGGTATTGAAGCGCCAGCTGGAGAGAAACCCGCGTTTCTGGCATGATATGAGCGCCAATATACAGGGGGTATCGGAAGAAACCACAACCGGTGTTCATCGGTTGTATCAGATGATGGAAGAAGGCAAACTGCTGTTTCCGGCGATCAATGTAAATGATTCGGTCACCAAATCTAAATTCGACAATCTATATGGTTGCCGCGAATCCCTGGCCGATGGCCTGAAACGGGCGCTTGATGTCATGGTGGCCGGCAAGACGGTGGTGGTCTGCGGCTATGGCGATGTCGGCAAAGGGTGTGCGCAGTCGATGCGCGGGTTCGGCGCCCGGGTCATCATCACCGAAATAGATCCCATCTGCGCACTTCAAGCAGCTATGGAAGGGTTTGAAGTTACCACGATTGAAGATGCTCTGTCCGAAGGCAATATCTACGTGACGACTACAGGCAATCGCGATATCATTCGTATCGAGCACATGGAAAAGATGCGGGATCAGGCGATTGTGAGCAATATTGGTCATTTCGATAACGAAATACAGATCGATGCCCTGAATGATTTTCCAGGTATCGTAAAACAGAATATCAAGCCGCAGGTGGACAGATACACCTTCCCGGCCGGCCAATCGATCTTCGTTCTCGCCGAAGGGCGTCTGGTGAACCTGGGATGCGCAACCGGCCATCCCTCTTTCGTGATGTCCAACTCGTTCACCAATCAGGTGCTCGCGCAGATTGATCTCTTGCAGAATGATCATGAGATCGGCGTAACGACCCTGCCGAAACATCTTGATGAGGAAGTAGCGCGCCTGCATCTACATAAACTGGGGGTAAGGCTCACGCAGCTTACCAAAAACCAGGCCGATTATATCGGTGTATCGGTAGAAGGCCCGTTCAAGCCGGATCATTACAGATATTAAAGTTACAGGCCGTAATGCTTTAGAACCTTAGATATAGCCCGGTAGACAATTTGTCCGCCGGGCTTTTTATTCTTGCGGAGATATCAGCCTTACGATTATTTTGTCTTCGGACTGCTCGTCGGAACTGCCCATCTACTCACTTGCCCATGAAACAAATCAAAAATTTCGTTTTCAACCTTCGTGACAGGCAGGAGATAAAATCGTCACGATTTCGTTTTAGAGATCCGGGGCCACTGGTAGACGACGATCTGGAACTGGTGCTGACCGATACGCATACCGGTGATCCGAGACAGAGGTATGTGCCGGTATATATCTTTCATATGACGCCGGTCGGACGGCCGCAGATTGTAATGGGGCGGTTATCCCTTCGAATCGGGCACACGGAGCACATTGAAATGTATGCCGGGCATATCGGCTATACCGTAGAACCAGCCTATCGCGGGCATCACTATGCAGCCCGTAGTTGTCATCTTGTGCTTCCTCTGGCCAGAGGACATGGGATTGACCCTCTATGGATCACCTGTAACCCCGATAATACCCCATCAAGGAGAACATGCGAAATCCTTGGAGCGACTCTCACAGAAGTCGTACCGATACCTCAGAATGACCCGCTTTATCAATCGGATACGAAGTGGAAATGCAGATACCGTCTTTAGGGCAACCAAAAATATACGACTAAAGTAAAATAATCCTTCACTAGTTTTTTGACCATTTAGTCTGTAGATTACACTCCTCATAATAGAACTGTAAACATGAGGGGTTGTTGAGTTGAAGTAAGAGAACCCCAGTCCCTTGAAACATGGATGGCGTAATGTATTAAGGGAAGCGGTGGGAACAGGGTAGACCTGGAAGAGAAGTCCGGCTTGAAAGGAGGTGAAAGTTTCAGCACCATTGAAATTCGCCTGTATCCGAAACAGAATGCATGCGTTCGGTGCGGTAAATGAGAGAAAGCGTACCATCCTGTAGACTCCAGGTCCTGTAATCTTCACTCCACAAGGAAAGGAAAAGGTATAAAATAAACCGCTTTCTGATTGCTCCGATGAAGTGTCGGCAACAACCCCTTAGACAACACGGCAATACCATTACCACACGATGCATTGCATCAGACAAACAAGGGATGTAAGACTTCATCATATTGGCCGTCCTGTTCGCCGTTTAAGGTGTCCAGGACGGTTTTTCTTATTTGTTCCAATTCATCTTTGCCTTCCGGAACAAGCGTATTTAATAATAAGGGCGGGATATGATTCGCCAGCCATTGGGCGATAAAAGGGGGAGGTATGGCAAGGCGCCGGGCAGGCCAGATGATTTTATCCGCTACAAGCTGAATGCGGTTATAGAGGCCGAAGGTAGAGATCGGCTGCTCATTTACGGTGCTTCTGGTGACAGCGCCGAGGTAGGCGCCCGATTCTAAAGCCTCGACGACAACGACCGCCTCCACGGCATGGTGATAGTAACAGCGATCCGAAACGCCCGACTGATTGGTCGGTGAGAGAAAAACAGCTTGAGCCGTCTCCCGATCGAATAGCTTGTAACCCGAATGGAAATCCGGCACCTCACCAAGGGTCAGGACGTATTCCAACGGCAATGGCCTATCGATAACCCCGGCATGATACATCAGCATATCCAGAAGAACACGGTCTGCCAATTCCTCTAATTCCCCGCGTAACAACCCCATGGGCCGGTGTAAAGAGCGTCGGTGCCCCAACACGATTACCCGGGGATCACCGCGTTTTTCCGTAATATATTCCCCGGTCCGGATAAAGTTCAACATCTCATTACCAAAATGATCGCCGTCCTGATCGATGACCGCCAGATATCGATAGGACTGCTGCTGGGTCAGATGATAGACCCCATGCATGATACTCTGTAATTTGCCACTGTTTGTCGGCGCAACCGTAATACTTATCCCCGTCTTCCCGGACAGGCGTTGTGCGATATCAGCCCCGTTGCTTTCCCCGTCTACGCTAAGCCAGATGGCCGCCGGATTATCGACACAGGGGAGCAAGGCCTCTACGTTGTCGTGCAGTAACGATTCGCTCAGATCGGCATCAACCCCGGACGGTATGTACACGGGAACAACGACGCCGGTTTCCTTATGCATCACATACTGACTATGTTTAAAAGAATAATCCATGAGTCTTTAACAACATCGCTGCATGACCGGCCGGATGGTGGATAATTTCCTATTTCACATTATACCGGAGATGGAATAACCACTCGACATTGCCCCTATCCCCGGTCACGGGCGATCTGGTTTCATCCAGGACCTGCCAATCGTGATTTTCTGTCCACGATATGAAATTTCGTATGACCTGCGTCCTGATCTGAGGATCTACCAGCACCCCGTTGACCAACTGTCCGGGATTCTGAAGTTCGTAATTCGGTTTGAGAAGCGCGATGACCGTACTGGGTTCGCCGAGTAAGGGCGCCAATGCCGGCAGAGCCTGGCGCAACGGCGTCCAGGACACGTCGATGGTCGCCAGATCTATAGGGTCCGGCAACGTGTGTAGTTGCAGGATATTCGTCTCTTCCATAACGACCACCCGTTTATCCCGACGAATTTTCCAGGCCAATTGCCCTTTGCCAGTTTCAATCGCATAGACTCGGCGGGCGCCGTGGCGAAGCAGGCCTTCGGTAAAACCCCCGGCAGCCGCACCGACATCGGCTGTAATTTTTTCCTCTACCGGTATATTCCATTGTGACAAGGCAAAGGACAACTTCTGACCTGCTCTACTAACGCTGGTCTCCAAATTTTTCAACCTGACTTCCACATCAACACCGACATACGCGGCCGGTTGAACCATTGTATGGCCGTTGACCTGCACAGAACCTGTCAGGATCAATCGACGAGCCTGATCCCGGCCGATGCTTAAATCCCGGTCAAGCACCAGATCAATCAACCGGCGTTTAGCCACAATGCACCTTCATGCCTCATCCATAAACTTACGTATTCGATCGATATTTGACCGGATGGCCGGCATATGGGGGTTAACGGCCAATGCCTTTTCATAGGCTGTCAGGGCGGCCTGTAATTCCTGGCATTGTAGATAACAATGTCCCATACCGGCCAGGGCGCCGAAGTGAACCGGATTGAGAGAGACGGCGGTCTGACAGTCCTGGATAGCCTGTGTCCAGTCTTCTTGCAAATAGTAAACGACCGCCCGTTGATTGTAGCCTTCTGCAAAGTCGGGCGCCAGGGCAATGACGCGATCGAATAGAGCGCTTGCATCATCAAAACGCTGCGATTCGAGCAATCGCACCCCTTCCTGCATCAGGGCATCCACATCCATCCTGCCGGATTTGAACCATAAACACCAGAGCGCCTGCTCAACGGTCTGATGAACACCTGGCAGATCCGTGTGCAAGGCGGCCGCGAGCGGTTCGGCGTAAGAAAGGTCTCCCACCACACTGAGGGCATAGGTCGCCGCTTTGCGTGTTTCAAAATCCACGTCTTCAAGGGCCAGAGAAAGCAACTGCCCTTTTGAATAGGCCTCTAGAACGGCCTGTTCAAGCGCTGCCGAATCAGTGTGGGTGTACAGCGCCAGTAAAGTGGTCAGCGGTGCTGTATGGCCATTAGATGATCCTGTTGACATAAATCGTAGGCCTGCTCTTTAAATATGGTTCAATTAAAACTTTAATTGGACATTTTCAGGAACCGATGTTAAAATAACTGATGGCACGCAAAGACGTGGGCACGTACTTTGTTAATCGGATGCTCAACGTTGGTCAGATATACATAATTTATTATCATTCTGCTCTTGATACAAGGAAAAAACATGTCCTTGCGGCCAATAAAGCGGACCATACAAGCCAGGCCTGCTCTCGAAGGGGCGGGGGTACATTTGCGTCGGGCGTTTGGATTCGGTGAAACGGAAGACTACGATCCATTCCTCCTGTTCGACGATTTCCGTAACGAACGCCCGGAGGATTATATCGCGGGGTTCCCCTGGCATCCACATCGGGGCATTGAAACCATCACCTATGTGCTTTCAGGCACGGTGGATCACGGGGACAGCCTCGGTAACAGCGGCACACTCGGGGCGGGCGACGTTCAGTGGATGACGGCCGGTAGCGGTATCCTTCATCAGGAAATGCCCGAGGGCGATCCGAAGGGCCGGATGCATGGCTTCCAATTGTGGGCGAATCTGCCGTCCTCACTCAAAATGACCGCCCCACGCTATCAGGATGTCGTATCCGCAGAGATCCCGGAAGTCACCGACAACGACGGAACGCATGTGCGGGTCGTCTGTGGTTCTTTCTGGGGGAAAACCGGCCCCGTGGACGGCATTGCCGCTGATCCGCAGTACCTGGATATTTGGGTACCGCCGGGCACACGCAAAACCCTGCCTGTAGAAACTTCCCGACATGTGTTTGCGTACGTATTCGAGGGCGCCGGAACGTTTCGGGACGCTTCACGGCCCCGGGCAGTAAAAACAGAATGGGAAGGCCTGCCCAAGGATACGATGATCGACGACGCAGGCAACAGATCACTGGTGCTTTTCGACAACGGTGACGAGGTCACAGTGCAGGCCGGTGAGGCCGGTATCCGGTTTTTGCTTGTGTCTGGTAAGGCGATCCGGGAGCCCGTCGCCTGGCGTGGGCCTATCGTGATGAATACCCGCGAAGAGTTAGAGCAAGCATTCCAGGAGTACAGAAACGGCACGTTTATCAAAAAATAAACCTTGAGGAGAATCTCATGGGCCAGGCAGCTGCGATGCTTGTCGGTGTCCAGGGCAGGGTACGGCGGATACAAACCAATGATCATCTCATCGTTTGATAGGACAGGTGCACCGTTGAAACCTTCGATTAGACCATACAGAATCCTCGTAATCACGACTTTTATTCTGGCTACTTTGATATCCATGTCGTGTGGACGTGAAGAGATCTTTCAAGAGCCTGTTGAAACCATATCCCTACCCCCGTCCGGACGCATACCGGATGACCAGCTGGTTCATCTGACGCCCGAACAGGCTGCTGAAGTGCCGATCGAAACAACGATTATACAGCCGGCTCGGTTTTCATATCGGCTCAAGGTTCCGGGTACGGTATTTCCGGCGCCCGATTATATTTTCAAACTCAGCGCCCCGTTCAATGCCCGCATCACTGACCTGTATGCCCATGAAGGCGAACCGGTCAAAAAGGGCCAGCCGCTTCTGGAGCTTGAAAGTCTGGAATTTGCCAATCTCGTAGCAGAATACATACAGGCCCGGGCGGAAGTGACGTATCAAGAAAGCCGGAAACAACGCCTCACCGTCCTGGTGGAGAAGGAACTCAGTCCGATACGCGACCTTGAAGAAATCCAGGTTGACTTTATCCGGTCGACGGCCATCGCAAGGGCTGCGCAGGCCCGCCTGCTGGCTGTCGGGATGAGTGCATCACGCATCGAGCAGTTGGAGGAACCCACCCGGGAACTGAATGCTCGGCTCGAAATGTATGCCCCCATCAATGGCGTGATCAGTGAACATCTGATCGATCGGGGCCAGTCGGTTGAAGCCTACGAACATATGGCGACGATCATCAATCTGGATAAAGTGCTGGTTCAGGGGTATGTCTCGCCGGATGAGGCCGGCCTGCTCAAAGCGGGGGACACGCTGACGATTTCATTGAAAGACTTTCCGAATCGAAAAGTCGAGGGACGAATAACCACCATCAACCCGGCTCTGGACCCCATCAATAGATCCGTTACCGTCAATGCCATCATCAACACACAGAATGCATGGCCGATGCCGGGGATCAATGTCAGAATGGAGATTCAGGTTCAAACACCCGATCCGGTCATTACCGTGCCGATGTCCGCGTTGACCTATGAAGGCGCCCAGGCTCTGGTGTTCCTTAAAGTGGATGAATACACCTACCGTAAACAGGTCATTTCCACACGGCGCGTGAGCAGCCTCGATGCCATTGTCGAGTCCGGATTAAAGAGCGGTGAGGAAATAGCAGTCAGCCAAATATTCACGTTGAAGGCCCTCAGTAAAATGGGTGAAGGCGAAGAAGAATGATTTTGGAAGCCATCATCAATTTCAGTTTAAGGCAAAAAGCGGTCGCGTTGTCTCTGGTCATCCTGATGGCGTTTGCCGGCTTTTCAGCATTGCAGAACATCCCCATCAATTCTCTGCCGGATGTGACGCCGGTGCAGGTGCTGGTCATCACCAAGGCCGGGCGCTATTCGCCTTATGATGTCGAAAAGCTCGTGAGTTACCCGATTGAAACGACCATGAACGGCCTGCCCGCTATCGTCGAGGTGCGATCTGTTTCCCAATTCGGCCTGTCGGCCGTCACGGTCGAATTCGAGGAAGACACGGATATCTATTTCGCTCGCCAGATGGTCAGCCAGCGTCTGCAGGGTATCGTAGATGCGCTGCCCGCCGACATCTCCTCGCCTCAGCTGGGACCGATTTCCACGGCCCTGGGAGAAATCTATCAGTATACCGTCATCGGCAACGGCTATTCTCTGACGGAACTGCGGACCATGCAGGACTGGCTGGTTATACCGCAACTCAAGACGATCAGCGGAGTCACGGAAGTCACTTCATTCGGCGGATTCGTCAAGCAGTATGATGTGACGGTGAACCCCCGGATACTTCGCACCTACGGCATCGGGCTGAAGGAAGTCATTGAGGCCATCGAGAACAACAACAGCGTCTCCGGCGGAAATTTCCTGGAACACAACCGTGAGCAGTACATCGTGCGAGGATTCGGTCAGATCCACAGCCAGGCGGACATCGAAAATATCATCGTCACCACGCTCGATACCCGGCCGATTTTTATCCGGGATGTAGCGCGGGTGAGTGTGGGAGAACAGTTGCGGCAGGGGGCGGTGACACAGGACGGTCAGGGCGAGGTGGTGACCGGCATCGTGATGATGCTGCGCGGCGGCAACGGGCGTGAGGTGATTCAGGCGGTCGAGGAGAAACTGGATCAGGTGAATAAGAGTCTGCCCGACGGCGTGCGCATCGAGAAATTTTACGATCAGGCCGACCTGGTCGCACGCACCACGAATACCATTTCTACCAATCTGATAGAAGGCGGGTTTTTCGTAATCGCCGTCCTTCTGCTCCTGCTGGGCGAGATTAGAGGCGCTTTGATCGTCGCCCTGGTGATCCCTTTTTCGATGCTGTTCGCGTTTATCGGTATGCGGGAGTTCGGGCTGGCAGCCAACCTGATGAGCCTTGGCGCCATCGACTTCGGGATGGTGGTCGACGGGTCGGTGGTGATGATCGAGAATATGGTCCATAAATTACAGACGGATCCGAACCGCCCGAAAACGGATGTCATCAGGGAGGCTGCCCATGAAGTCGCCCGCCCGATCTTCTTCGGTGTGCTTATTATCCTGATGGTCTATGTCCCAATTGTCACCTTCAGCGGGATGGAAGGCATCCTGTACCGGCCGATGGCGATCACCGTGGCCACCGCTGTATTCGGTTCGTTGCTCCTGACGCTGGTGTATGTGCCCGCAATTGCCGCCCTGGTGTTTCGAAAAGGCGTACGGACCCGCCGCAACTATCTGATCAGCTGGCTGGGACCTCGTTATCAACGGTTTCTCGACCGTACGCTGGATCGTAAACGGATCGTCCTGCCGATAGCCGCTCTGGTTTTCCTTGTCTCCATTGCGCTGGTGCCCTTCTTAGGCACCGAATTTCTTCCGGAACTCGACGAAGGCTCCATTCTCGTAGAGCAGATTCGGATGCCAAGCGTTACCCTGGAGGAATCGGTCCGCAATGCCAACTGGCTGGCCACCATATTGAAACGCAGCATTCCTGAAATTCAGACGGTCGTACCCAAGACAGGACGCTCTGATCTGGCAAACGACTGGATGGGCGTACATCAAACCGATGTGTGGGTCATACTCACACCCCCGGATACCTGGCGGCCGGGCATAACCAAAGAAAAGATCAACGAACTGATCCGGCCCTACCTCGAGACCGAGCCGGGGATGGCCTATAACTTTACACAACCCATTGCCATGCGGGTGGATGAGCTGACCAGCGGCGTCAAATCGGATGTCGCGGTTAAGATCTACGGCGAAGACCTGGACAGGCTGGAACAAATCGGAACAGATATCATCGGGGCGGTTCAGACCCTGCCCGGCACCGCCAATTTTTATATGGAACATATCACCGGTCAGCCGTACCTGACCATCGAGATCGACCGCGAGGCCGTCGCTTCATACGGATTGAATGTTGATGAGGTACAACGTGTGATTGAATTCGGCATCGGCGGTCAGACGGCCGGCCAGGTATTTGAAGGCCAGCGCCGGTTCGACATTATGATCCGTTTTGAGGAAGCGATCCGTAACAGCTTTGAAACCATGATGGAAATTCCCGTGCCCCTGTCCACCGGCGGCGTCATTCCACTCAAACGCGTCGCTCATATCTCTGCGCAGGAAGGCCCACGGGAAATCGCACGTGAAAACGGCTGGCGCCGGGTCATCGTGGGTATTAATCTGACCGATATCGATATCGGCACCTACGTTTCCAATCTGCAGGCAGCGATCGAGTCCGACGTGGACGTACCGCCCGGATATTTTCTCGAATACGGCGGGTCTTTCGAGAATCAGCAGCGGGCGATGCAGCATCTGCTCATCGTTGTGCCGCTCACGCTTTTTATCATTATCGGTCTGCTGTATATGATGTTCGGCCGGATACGGTATGCGCTATTGATTTTCATCAATCTGCCGTTCGCTTTGTCGGGGGGGATTTTCTTCCTCTGGATGCGTGGTCTGTACCTGTCCATCTCCGCCAGCATCGGGTTTGTGGCCCTGTTCGGCGTCGCGGTGTTAAACGGGATCGTCCTGGTGGCACATATCAACGCCCTGCGTCAGAGCGGTTTTTCCCTGCGCGATGCGGTAATTAACGGGGCAGGCGACCGCTTGCGTCCGGTACTCATGACCGCCCTGGTTGCCAGCCTGGGTTTTATCCCCATGGCGTTCAACACCGGCCCGGGCTCGGAAGTGCAAAGGCCGCTTGCCAGCGTCGTGATCGGCGGGTTGATTACATCGACGCTGCTGACGCTGCTGGTGCTGCCCACATTGTATAACTGGATGGAACAACGGCGAAATAGAAATTCAGAAGGCACCATATAATAGGAGAGGGATGATGTCGCAGGATTGGGTTAATGCCGGTGAGAAAGATGAATATCTGATCGACTATCTGTTCGATCTGCATGGGTATATAATCTTAAAAAACGCGATCAAACAGGAAGACCTCGACGAGATGAATAAGTGGGTCGACGACCACCGGGAATATGTCGAAGGCAGGCGGCGCGATAACGACCGGGATGCCGGGGCCTGGATCGGGCATGTGGAAACGCATACGTACAGCGGTCCCGACGGATGCAATTTCCAGAATATCATCGAAGGTGGTCCCGTCTTTCGCAGGCTGATCAACTATCCGGCCTGGATAGAACACTGTAGGCGATGGGTCAATCCCACCAATGGCCTGTCCATCCATGAAAACCTGCTCAACGTTCGAGGCAAAAGCGGGTACATCGGCATCCACGGCGGTGGTGCTATACCACTTTGTTATCTCACCTTCCGTCAGGCAAACACCGGGGAATGGATGGTCGGCCAGGTCAACGTCATCAGCGCCCTGAACGACATCGGGCCGGGCGACGGCGCGCCAACGCTCATTCCGGGCAGTCATAAGTCGGCGATGAGACATCCCAAATTATCCGGGCAGGTATACCGCAGCGATGAGGCCGCCGGCGATCAGGTCGGTATGAAAGAGATGCATATAAAAGCCGGCGATACGCTGCTGTTTACCGATGCCATGACCCATGGCTCCGCCGCCAGAACGAACGACGGCTATCGGCGGATGATCCTCTACCGCTATTCTCCCCGCTTTCTGCGCAGCCGCTTTCACTACGTCCCGAGCAAAGAACTGCTGGCCGACATGGATGAGGGGCAACGTGGTATTATCCAACCGATTCCGCCGCGGTTTGCTCCGGGAAGGTTGATTGGGTGATTGGGTGATTTAGTGATTGGGTGATTTAAAAATCAAAAACATTAAAGAAGTCAGGCAATAATTTGAATGATCATTTAACTCACCAACTCACCCAATCACCCAAAGGACCTTTCCCATGCCGGCCATTTATACCGCGGCGCTGATCGGCTGCGGCCGTATGGGCGCGACCATCGATGACGAGGTTCGCGACCGACCGAACAGTTTTCTCTGGATACCGTATTCCCACGCTGCCGGATACACGGCCTGTGAACGGACCAACCTGATTGCCGTTTCGGATGTGGATGGTGGCAAGGTTGAGCAGATTCGTCAGCGCTATGATGCCCGGACAGGGTATACCGATTACCGCGAAATGATCGACCGGGAACAGCCCGATATCGTCAGCATCGCCACCCGGCCGGCTACCCACGCAGAGATGACTATTTATGCTGCCGAGCACGGCGTCAAAGGTATTTACTGTGAAAAACCGCTGTGCTGCTCACCGGCAGAGGCGGACGCGATGGTCGCAGCCTGCGATCGCCACGGTGTAGCGTTTAACTACGGCACACAGCGCCGGTATATGCCGATGTATCAAAAGATTCGGGATATGGCGCATCATGGTGAGCTTGGCGAGTTGGAATGCGTGATTGGACACTGCGGCGTGGGCGCCGCACAGTGGGGCCACACGCACACGACCGACATGCTGATGTTCCTGGCCGGCGATGCGGCGGTGGTTTTTGCCCAGGGTTCGATCAACGTGACGGATGAGGATTGGGACGGCAATCGATTAAATACGGACCCGGGGATTACAAACGCCTATTTCCGTTTCTCCAATGGTATTCATGCCTACATTGTGGCCGGCAGCGGGTTCGAGTTCGAAATAAGCGGCAAAAAGGGAAAACTACGGACACAGGAGAACGGAACCTACGGTCAGTTGCGGCAGGTTACAGAGCCCTGGAATATGCTGAAAGAAACCCCCTTCCCGGACATTGAGCACGCCAGCGGCACCGTAGGCGGTATTCAGGATATCGTTGATGCCATCGATACGGGGCGCGATACCACCGGCAACATCCGCCTTGCCCGCAGCAGCCAGGAAATGATTTTCGGGATCATCGCATCCCACCGGTCCGGCGGCGCCCGTATTGAGCTGCCTTTAGCCGATCGAAATTTGTATGTAGGCCGCCGCGATTGGTAGCGGCGACATAAAGGAAATATATATTATTACCCCTTACGCCTTGATATGATCTGGATCATTGTTATTTATAAACCAACTTGACATATTGATATCATGCCGAACTTTAATCTATCACCAATTAGTACACGACAAAAATCGATTTGGTTATCCTTCCCGTAAGCTTTAAGCGGGCTTCCGCGCCGCGAACATCGGATATCCAGCGTCTCCAAGCTATGGATCCCCGGTTAAAACTTGCGGGGATGACCCATTTTTATTTTTTGTCGTGTACCATGTCATAAATTATAATTCAACATACAACAAATATCAGGGACAATTCGTTGACACTGAACCATGTATTTCTGGCGAACCAACAGGCCCGGATGATTCCAGCAACTACCGGGACAAACACAGCAAAAGTGTCTAATCTGCCGACCGCGTTTTCACTTAAATCCAACGTACCCAATTCGTTTAACCCGAGCACCACCATCGTTTATGAGATGCCGCAACAGGCGCATATCACATTGATTGTATATAACCTGCTCGGTCAGGAAGTCATCCGGCTGGTGGATCAGGTCCAGGCGCCGGGGCATTATCGCGTGGTCTGGCACGGACGAAATGGGCAGGGACAAGCGGTGGCAAGCGGCGTTTATGTGTACCGGTTGACGTCGAGTACCGGCCTTACCGATACAAGACGAATGACCCTTTTGAAATAACCACCAGAGGATTTCCATGCCACCCAACATCATCTTGATTAACTGTGACGACCTTGGCTATGGCGATCTAGGCTGTTACGGATCTACCATCAACAAAACGCCCGCGCTTGATAAAATGGCCGCGGAAGGCTTGCGCTTCACAGATTTTTACATGGCCTCTCCGGTTTGCTCCCCTTCCCGGGGCGCCATGCTCACCGGTTGCTATCCACCACGTATCGGCTTCGGCGCCTTTGACGGCCGATGGGTCCTGTTTCCAGGACAACCGCTGGGGCTGAATCCGGACGAGATCACCATCGCGAGACTCCTCAAAAACGCAGGGTATGCCACCAAAATAGTAGGCAAATGGCACTGCGGTGACCAGAAAAAATTCCTGCCCACACGCCACGGTTTCGACAGCTATTACGGTATCCCCTACAGCAACGATATGGGCATTCAGAAAGAAGACGACCCCAACCCGCCGCTCCCTCTCCTGCGCGACGAGGAAGTCATCCAGGCCCAGCCTGATCAGCGGGGCATCACCGAGCGCTATGTGGAAGAATCCGTGCGCTTCCTACGTGAAACCAAAGACCGGCCCTTCTTCCTCTATTTCGCCCATATGCATGTTCACCTGCCCCACTATCCACCGGAACGCTTTGTCCGGGAATCTGAAAACGGCGTCTATGGCGCAGGTGTCGCCTGCATCGACTGGGCGGCCGATGTGCTGTTTCACGAGTTGAAGTCACTTGGCCTGGACGACGACACCCTGGTGATCTTTACCAGCGACAATGGTTCGAGGGTACACGGTGAGGGCGGCAGCAACGGTCCCCTGCGGGCGACCAAAGGCACCACCTGGGAAGGCGGGCAACGGGTCCCCTGCATCATGCGGTGGCCGGGCAAAATCCCTGCCGGACAGACGTGCAGCGAACTCACCCTGTCCATGGACTTCTATCCGACCCTCGCCGCCATCGGTGGCGCAGAAGTGCCCACCGACCGGATTATTGACGGTAAGGACATCCGGTCGCTCATACATGGTGAAGAAGGGGCGACCACGCCGCATGATTCCTTCTTCTATTATAAACGGAATGCTATTGAAGCCGTGCGCAGCGGCCACTGGAAACTCCACATCCGAAAAGATGATCAGGAGATCGGAGAACTCTACAATCTGGAAACAGACATTGGGGAAACATCCAACGTATTCGACCAGCATCCTGAAATCGTTCGCGACCTGATGGCCAAGATCGACGCCTGTCGTCAGGACATAGGCGATGACGCCGCAGGCATCGAAGGTAAAAACATCAGACCCGCCGGCCGTGTCGAAAACCCGGAGACATTGACGCATCTCGATCCTGATCATCCCTATATTATCGCGATGTACGATCTCAAAGAACGAGGTTGATTTCGGGTGTGGAACATGTACAGTTTTCCCGGAACCTGGTAGATCCTGTAGTCACTGGGAATATACCATGGAATACAACGAAGAGCAGAAAGTGTACTTGTGGTGCTATTCGCCTTGTTGCCGATCAGAGAGAATTGAAGACCACGGAAGGGTTGATTCTGCCGATCAATGATGAGCGCCGTCGACAGTCGGTACTCATCATTCGGGTTGCCGGTCGTGTTCACACCGCGCAGTGTGGTTTGCTCCTGATCGAGTGGTTGAAAATCAGTCTGATTGAGGACCACACGGCCGTCTTCGCCCAGCGTCAGAGAGGTATCTGATCACCCGGGATCCTGCTGATACTGAACGGTGTATGTGCCCGGTTCCAGGCCGAGTTCCACCCGGCGTCCCGCCGCCTTATATACTTCTGCGACCAGGTGTTGTTCCCCATCACGGTATGTAGGATGTATCTTGCAGGGCAATCATACATATGTATATTGTGAATGGATGTCGTATCCGGTCAAGAATAAAGGTGTTAATAAGGAGTGGGTGCTGATAATGCTTCGTAGAGGCGTTCCTTCCTTTCGACGATGCGTAGCGGTAACAAATCAACAAACCCGGAAGGGTCCCGTGAGTTCCCGCAGGGAATCATCCATCAACTGATCAACAATTTACAAGCCAGGCGCCTGCACATATAACGCTTGAAATATATTGGAGATGCTGCCATGCTGAACCTATTCATAGCCTTAGTCAGCTGTGTTGCAATCGCGATGACCGCCTGTTCTCCTGCAACTGAATACGACATTATTATCCGAAATGGCGCCATATACGACGGAAGCGGTCGAGATCCAATGATAGGAGATGTAGCGATTAAGGGAGATACCCTTGCCGCAATCGGCCCCTTAGAGAACGCTATAGCCAGACTGGAGATAGACGCCGAGGGTATGGCTGTCGCCCCCGGGTTTATCAATATGCTCAGTTGGGCCAACGAGTCCCTGATAGAGGATGGACGTTCTCAAGGTGATATCCGTCAGGGGGTCACACTGGAGGTGTTTGGTGAAGGATGGTCCATGGGGCCGTTAAACGAGAAAATGAAAGCGGCGGAGACCGAACAACAGGGAGATATCAAGTTCGATATCGAATGGACGACCCTGGCGGAATATCTTGACTATCTGACGGCACGAGGGATTTCACCGAACGTGGCTTCTTTTGTGGGCGCCACCACCGTACGCATTCATGAAATCGGCTATGAAGACCGTCCGCCTACCCCGGAGGAGTTGGAGCGGATGCGGAGCCTTGTTGCCCGGGCGATGGAAGATGGCGCATTGGGTGTGGGCTCTTCGCTGATTTACGCGCCCGCCTTTTATGCCAGAACAGATGAACTTATCGAACTGGCCCGGGTCGCGGCCGGATATGACGGAATGTACATCTCGCACATACGCAACGAAGGCAATCAGCTGCTTGAAGCCGTAGATGAGTTGATCACGATCGCCCGCGAGGCGGGGATTCGGGCAGAAATGTACCATCTGAAGGCGGCGGGTCAGGGCAATTGGAGCAAACTGGAGACCGTGTTTGAGAAAGTGGAAGTCGCTCGCGCCGGTGGGCTGTCTGTTTCTGCCGACATCTATACCTATGTAGCAGGCGCCACCGGCCTGGATGCGGCCATGCCGCCGTGGGTGCAGGAAGGCGGTTACGATGCCTGGGCGGAACGGTTAAAAAATCCGGCCACCCGTCGCCGACTCCAGCGTGAAATGTCCACGCCTACCAATGACTGGGACAATCTCTATCTGGCAGCGGGGTCGGCCGACAAGGTCCTGCTGGTCGGATTTAAAAATGAAGCATTAAAACCACTGACGGGTAAAACCCTCGCAGAGGTGGCGGCCATGCGGGGTAAATCCCCCGAGGAAACGGCCATGGATCTGGTGATTGAGGACGGCAGTCGGGTCGGGTCGGTGTATTTTATTATGGCAGAGGAAAACATTCGCAAAAAGATCGCTCAACCCTGGGTGAGCTTAGGATCAGACGCAGGATCGATCGCCCCCGAAGGTGTTTTCCTCAAATCGAATCCTCATCCACGGGCTTATGGTAATTTTGCCCGGCTGTTGGGTAAATATGTACGAGAGGAAAAAGTGATCTCATTATCGGAAGCCATCCGGAAAATAACCTCTCTACCGGCCACGCATCTCAAAATCGAGAGACGCGGCATGCTGAAAATGGGTCACTTCGCTGACGTCGTGGTATTCGATCCAGAAACCATCCAGGATCACGCTACATTTGATCAGCCCCATCAGTACGCCACCGGGGTACACCATGTCTTCGTGAACGGCGTCCAGGTGCTGAAGGATAGTGAGCATACCGGTGCAACCCCGGGGCAAGTCGTCCGGGGACCGGGATGGAAACCATAAAATCACCTGACGCGACATCACAAGATACAAAGCTAATACGCGAGGTGACAGCGAACGATTCACCAATCACCAACCACGAAGTGCTCGCAATGTGTCCGCAGGACTCTTGCCATCACAAATCACCACCTATGCCCCGTATCATGATCATCGCAGGTGAAGCATCCGGCGAATTGCACGGCGCCGGCGTGGTCGAGGCGCTCAAAAGACGTCATTCGGACAGCGATATATTCGGGATTGGCGGAGATCGCATGAAGGCGGCCGGATGCGAGTTGTTGTATCATATCGAACAGTTTGCCTTTATGGGCCTGGTCGAAGTGCTTCGCCATCTGCCCTTTGTACGTCGCGCCATGCAACGCCTCGAACAGGTATTTCAGACCCGCCGACCGGATGTGCTTGTGTTGATTGACTACCCCGATTTCAATCTCCGTCTTGCTCGTATCGCCCGGCGATATGATATCCCCATACTCTACTATATAAGCCCCCAGGTATGGGCCTGGCGAGCCGGGCGTATTCATACGATTGTTAAACTGGTCGACCGAATGGCTGTGGTGTTCCCCTTCGAAGTGTCATTATACGAACAGGCGGGTGGGCAGGTAGAATTTGTCGGTCATCCCCTCCTGGAAGTGCTTGAAGCCAAATATGATAAAGACGCCTTCTGCCAACAGGCAGGGCTCGACCCCCAACAGCCTGTTATCGGACTTTTACCGGGCAGTCGCCGGCAGGAAGTTTCCAGCCTGCTCCCGGTGATGCTCAACACCTTGTCGGCAGTACAACAGGGCCTACAGCATGTGCAGGGCGTCATCGGATTAGCGCCGACCATACGCCCTGAAACGATATCTCCTATGCTCGACGGGCATACGTCGGTAGCCACGGTAGAGAATATGACCTACGACGTGATGAAACATGCGGACCTGCTGCTGGTCACCTCCGGGACCGCCACACTGGAATCCGCCTGCTTCGGTACACCGCTGATCGTGCTCTACAAAATGGCCCGTTTATCATGGTGGATCGCCAGACGCCTGGTCACCATCCCGAACGTCGCCCTGGTAAACGTCGTTGCCGGTCGACGTATCGCTCCTGAGTTCTTACAGGATGCCGCCCATCCCGACAGACTCGTCCCGGAAGTCGTGAATCTGTTGCAGGATCCGGAACGATTAAAAGGAATGAGGAAAGAATTACAGGACGTCCGCACCAAACTCGGCGCCCCCGGCGCATCAGATCGCGTCGCCGGCCTGGCTCTGGATATGGCAAAAGAATTGTGAGCATGTGAGTAGCATTCAGGAGAGAAAACGTTTGGCCCCTTACAACTTGAAACGTATACCAATTGCCACGTAATAGACCATCTATTATTTTTATAATTGATTGAATATAGGCCTTTAATCACCATTCACCATTCACCAATTAGTTTTATGTCCCCCCTCATCAGTCTGTTTGGCGCCGGTTTGATTACCGCGTTAGGGCATACACTATCGATAAAATTGGTTAACCATAAACATTTAGAACAGGCAAAGGCCAACAACAGGCATGTGATCTATGCCTTCTGGCATGAAGGGTTGCTGGTCGCCACCTATGCCTTTCGCCGGCAGGATATCCGAGTGCTGGTTAGTCAACATCGGGACGGGGAATACATCAGCCGGACAATCGAGCGGATGGGGTATACGACGGTCCGAGGTTCCTCGACACGAGGTGGAACCAGAGCGTTGTTCCGCATGTCAGCTGCCGGAGTGGCAGGAAGTGACCTGGGAGTGACGGTAGACGGACCCCGGGGGCCCCGACATCGGGTGAAACCGGGCATCATATATATGGCTGGCCGATCGGGCTTACCCATTCTTCCGTTTGCCGTATCCTGTGCAAAACCCTACATCCTGTCAAGCTGGGATCGGTTCATGATCCCCTGGCCATTCACAAGGGCGGCCATCGCCTTTGGTGAACCGCTGAGCATACCTGGAGAAATGGATAAAGACGCCATAGAGACCTATCGCCTGGAACTCGAAAACCGCCTGTCAACCGTTCGAACAGCAGCCGATGAATCACTAACACACGAAAAGATTTGTTGATTGTCTGAATTGTTGATTGTCTGATTTCAGTTTTTCAATCAACAATTCAGACAATCGACAAATCAACAAATCCTTATGCTCTTTCTCTACACCATTCTCATCACCTGCCTGGCCATTGTCCTGTCCCCTGTCCTGGTGTGCATGGCCGTTTTCAACCAACGCGGCATGAAACATAGGCTTGGATTGCAGCCTCTTATACCGGAAAACAATACACGACCTGTAGTCTGGTTTCATGCCGCTTCGATGGGGGAGGTCGTCGGGATGGCGATGGTCGTCCATCGGTTCGTCCATGCCTATCCGGAGTATCAGATCTTCGTGACCACCATGACCGCCACCGGCCTGGAATACGCCAGGCAGCATATCCCCGAAACCCGGGACTGTCATCTGTTGCCCCTCGATGTACCTTTCATAGTAAAACGCTTTTTCAAACGATTGCGACCGGTCGCCTTGATCCTTCTTGAGGGGGAACTCTGGCCGTCACTCCTCGCGGGGGCTGATCGATACGGCTGTCCTTCGGTGTTGATCAACGCCCGCATGTCGGATCGAAGCTATCCACGTAATCAGTATGTCAAGCCCCTCTTCCGGGCCATACTTCGTCGCCTGACGGTTATAGGCACACAATCCCCGCTGGATGCAGAACGCTATATCGAATTCGGTGCGGAACCGAATCAGGTCGTGGTGACCGGAAATGTTAAATTTAATCAGGCCACCGCCTCATCCTTGCCAGATCGCGGGACAGTCCGAAAGATGCTGGGATTGTCGGACGATGACCTGGTGATCATGGCCGGGTGCCCACGGCCTGTATCGGAAGAGAACGCCGTTTTACAGGCGTGCAAGGTGGTGCATGACCGATATCCGGATTGTAAGATCATCTGGGCGCCCAGGCATCTGGAACGTATCCCTGATGTGGAAAACAGGTTGACGGAAGCCGGCCTGCCCTACCTGCTTCGTAGCCGGCTGGATCACCAAATCTCCATGGCGGCCACGGTATTGATCCTCGATACCATGGGGGAACTGGCCACGCTGTATGCCGCGGCCGATATGGCGTTTGTAGGGGCTACGATCGTACCGCTTGGCGGGCATAATGTACTGGAGCCGGCGGCGTGGGGCATTCCGGTGCTTTTCGGGCCACACACGGAAAACGTCCGGGCAAGTGCAGAGGCCTTGCTGCGTTCCGGCGGGGGAAGGGTTGTTAAAAACGGGGATGAACTGGCCGAAGCCTGGATGATGTTGATAGCGCAACCGGACCGGCGTAAAGAGATGGGCGCAGCGGCAAAGGAAGCCGTTCATGCCGGAAACGGCGCCCTGGATCGGACCATGGCGTTGCTCGAGGAACGGCTCTTCGGGGATAGATAGAGATATGTCTTGCCACACGCTTTTTTTACGTATCAGTGATACTGACGATCACGCGCCGGGCATCATGCTATTACGCGCTCTCCTGCGGATGCCTGCCTGGTTGTTCGGGTTTATGGTTCGATGGCGTGGATGGATGTATGAAGCCGGTTTGTTAAAGGCGGAACGATTACCTGTACCAGTAATCAGTGTGGGCGGGCTTACCATAGGGGGCGGTGGAAAGACGCCGGTCGTGCGGTATCTGGCGGGGCTACTGATGGACATGGGGCATCGCCCTGTGATCTTGAGTCGAGGATATGGACGAACGGATCGCCGTATCGTCTCTTTGTCACTTGAAGAGAACTGGCAAAACGTTGGCGATGAACCGTTTTTTCTGGCGACCATGTTGCCGGATGTGCCGATCGTGGTCGGGGCGGATCGCGTGTCGGCAGGGCGTCACGCCATAGCTGAATTTCAGCCTGATGTTCTGCTCCTTGATGACGGATTTCAACACAGGCGTCTACAGAGGGACCTGGATATTGTGGTGTACGATAGCACAGGCTATGCCCGGAATCTACCCCTGATACCAGCCGGACCGTCGCGCGAGCCCCTGACTGCTTTGCAACGCGCTCAGGGGCTTATCCTGACACGGACAGATCAGGTCAATGCACCCAGCGATGTTTCTCAAGACATCCGGGCTGTCAACCCGAATATACAGATCATAGAAAGTATCTACGAACCCGTTCGTCTTCGCCGGATCTCAGACAACACCATTCTGTCCGTGGACGACATAAAAAAACTCCCGGTGCTCATCCTTTGCGGCATCGCGAATCCGGATTCCTTCGGCCGGACGGTGTCCGACCTGGGTGCCCACGTGGCGTTCACGCTGTATTTCCCTGATCATCACACCTATTCTATAAAGGATATGGATGAGGTCCTTCAATCAGCCCGACAGGTGGGAACCGAGTGGATCATTACCACCGAGAAGGACGCCGTGCGTATTCCTGATCATCTGATCCAAACCCATCTTCTCGCTCTCGATATCTCGCTTTCCATCCCCACAGGCGAAGAGATATTGAAAAACTTGATTTTGTCGTTAGACATTCCGAAATAAAATGGTATATTATAAAATCTGACCTTTTGAACAAAGTGGTGCTTTGTACGTGGTACCTTATACTTTGTTAAATTGTACCACTGATCGGTTAACACATATGAACCCTACACCTTGAAGCACTAATTTCTAATTCCATTTTTCCAAATCACCAAATCACCAAATCACCATTTTTAAAAGGCTATCTATGGCCCATCACGAATGGATCGCCATTCTCGATTTTGGAGCCCAGTATGCTCAGTTGATTGCTCGTCGGATACGGGAAAGCCACGTCTACTGCGAGGTGCTGCCTTACGATACGACGGCAGAAGAACTGGACCGGCGAGGGGTAACCGGAATGGTGCTTTCGGGTGGACCGGCCAGTGTGTATGGGGACCAGGCGCCGCATCCAGACCCGGAGATATTTACTATGGGCCGACCGGTGCTGGGCATTTGCTACGGCCTGCAACTTATGGGGCATTACCTTGGCGGCAAAGTGACCGGGACTGATTCCCGGGAATACGGCCATGCCACGATCCGTGCTGAAACAAATACCGAACTGTTTAAAACTCTGCCGGAGAATATGACTGTATGGATGAGCCATGGGGACGAGTTGAGCGAACCCCCGACGGATTTCGAGGTTATTGCCCGGTCAGGCAATGGCGTGATCGCCGCCGTCGGGCAGGCGGAGCGGCGTATGTATGGCGTTCAGTTTCATCCCGAGGTAGCGCATACGGTCCAGGGATTGGAAATCCTCAATAACTTCCTGTTTAATATATGTGGATGCGCAGGCGACTGGACACCGCAGTCGTTTATCGAGCAGGCGATTGCTTCTATACAGGAGACAGTAGGTGAACAGCGGGTGGCCTGTTTTGTCAGCGGCGGCGTCGATTCTACGGTGGTGGCCGCGTTGATCGGCCAGGCCGTCGGCGATCGGCTGACTTGTATCTTCGTAGACACCGGTATGCTCAGAAAAGGCGAAGGGAAACAGGTAGAGGAGACCTATAGACGAACCATCCATGCCCGGTTTCGTTTCGTAAACGCGTCCGACCGGTTCTTAAACCGCCTGGCGGGCGTTATAGAACCTGAAGAAAAAAGAAAGATCATCGGTGATGAATTCATTCGGGTGCTGGAAGATGAACTGCATTCCCTGCCGAAGGTGGAATTTCTGGCCCAGGGTACCCTCTACCCGGATGTGATAGAAAGCGCCATGGCCACAGGACCCGCGACCACGATCAAGACACACCATAACGTAGGCGGATTGCCGGATGACCTGAAGCTTCAGTTGCTCGAACCGGTCCGGGATCTGTTTAAAGATGAAGTGCGCTCGGTCGGTCGCGAACTAGGCGTGCCCGAAGAAATTATCAGCCGCCATCCTTTTCCAGGCCCCGGTCTGGGCATTCGCATTCTGGGAGAAGTCACCCCGGAGCGGATTTCGATTTTGCAGGAAGCGGATCATATTTTTATCAGCGAACTGCGGTCTGCCGGTCTGTATGATGACGTATCCCAGGCGCTGGCGGTCCTCCTGCCCGTGAACACCGTCGGCGTGATGGGCGATGCCAGAACCTATGAAAGCGTCGTGGCCCTGCGGGCCGTCACCACACTCGATTTCATGACGGCGGACTGGTCGCGCCTGCCGTCGGAATTCCTGGCCCGGGTATCTAATCGGATTATCAACGAAGTCCGCGGCATCAATCGCGTCGTCTACGACCTGAGCACCAAGCCCCCAAGTACCATAGAATGGGAATGATAGTTGGTTGAAAAATTAGAAAGTTCTAAACGGCAACTTTCCGATCCCCCTTGAGGGGACTGTCCACTTGTCCACTTGCTCCCTTATCGATGACCTTCCACGATTACATTTCCGCCTTACCGCTGGACGATCTCAAGTTAATCGCTTCTACGCTTGAAATACGATCCAGTGTGATTTCCCGCGCCCGGCTCATACGGGAATTGCCGAACCATGTCTTACAACCGGGCTTCATCGAATCTCGGGTTGATTCGTTGAATGAGGACGAGCAGGATTTACTCCTCGCAATCCTGTTTGCCGGGGATAAGGGGTATGCTTTCGACGTCAGAAAATCCAGTAACGACGACGTGGCAGACCATATTTATACCCTGTTGACACGCAGCCTGATCATGGGGCGGCGAGAACATTTACATACGGTCGAGTATATCATTCCCACAGATATTCGCGATATCCTGAATCGGCATGTTACCCGGCAAATATCGAAACGGCTGTCTGCAGAGTTCGTACAGCCGCCGAAGTCCGTCGGCTCAGGTGAGCTTATGATCATCCGGGACCTGTTTGCCCTGTTAAACAGTGTACGGTACGAACCTGCCCGGCTTACAGACAGCGGCACCTTGTATAAACGGGTGCTGGAAAACATACTGAACCGGCTTGAATCAAAAGACAACCATACCTCTTCTTCACTGAATACCTGTCCTGATCGTTTGAGTTTAATGCTGGATTATTGTCAATCACGACGGCTGGTCTATGAAGAAGAATCGAGGCTGCACTGTTCACCGGCCTTCGAACAGTGGCTTCATTTACCAACCACCGAAAAGTTGGATGACCTGCTGGCCTTCTGGTATAGCAAACACCAGCCCCTGTTCCCTCAAACAACCAGTGTAATCGGCGTGCTGCAGATCTGCATAGATCTGGAAGGCATCAACCTGGATGCTATGATCGGATTGACGGCGGCCTGTACGCCCGGTATCTCCAAGCGTGATGCCACACTCGAACATACGCGTCAGGGGATAGGCAAAGCCTTGCATGAACTGGCATGGCTCGGTATCATACGTCAGCACGATGATACGAAAAGTCCGTCTTATCTGACCATCACGCCACTGGGAAAAAGCGTGTTGGGTAATCGAACATGGAAGGAAGACGGGGCCTGGACGGAACAATTTATTGTCCAACCCACCTTTGAGATCCTCGTGCCACGAACCCTGAATCTGATTATCAAAGAAGAACTGGAGCGGTTCGCCGATCTGATCACCGTGGATGTCACCTCGACGTACCGTATTACCCGGGACACTATATACAGAGCTGGTGATGAAGGCATGTCGGGGGAAGCCATTATCGCCTTTCTAAAACGTCATTCAGAGAAAGCGATCCCGCAGAATATCGAGTATTCAATCCATTCCTGGGGTGACACATACGGGCAGGTGTTTTTCATGGATGTCTTTTTACTCCGAACCGAAAATGCCGAAATTGCGAGTCATATCAAAGCGCATAGAGATCTGTCACCATTCATCCAGGGTGAAGTGGCGCCAAACGCCCTGATCGTAAAACGTCACCGATATCGTGAGTTGATGGACCTGCTCCGTAAGAATGGATATATGCCCAGGTCTCAGGTGATCGGTTTGGAGCCGGAACCCAACGCCGTGCACCATCTGTTTGCCCGTGAGCATTTTGCGGACGTCCGACGCCGCCATACGCCACATCCATCTCCGAAGAGTGTCATCGGTTTCAACGATTGTTTACCTGGTTATCGACTGAGAAAAAGATTAAATTCACCGACCGAAAACGCCCCCCATTTTGAGCAGGCTGCGACGATGCAGTTCCTGTCTTCAAAGCAGACGGAAGAGCTCCTGGATATGGCCGTCAACTACAACCATATCGCTGTGATCGACTATTATCTCGGTAATCGAAGCCGTAGTGATATACATAGAATTAAGCCCATCCGTATCGAACGAACCCGGGGGACGCCCTACGTAGAAGCCCATCTTATCTTTGAAGACGACCTGCGATCATTCAAAATCGCCAATATCAAAGCCATCCGAATTGTGTTTGCTGATGAAGAGGATGAAGAGCTGTAACGCAGCAGATGCTCTCAACAAATCACCAGGCACAAAATACAAAGTACGTTACGCGGTCTTTGCGTATCTTCAGTAAATAGGTGTCCAGTTTGACACAAGTGGAGACATTAAAATGTATAACACACTGATCGATATTGAAACGCTTCACCAGCACATCCAGCATACCGAATGGTGTATCATCGATGCCCGCTTTTCTCTGGCGGATACGGAACAGGGCAGGGAGGATTATCAGACATCACACATTCCTAATGCCCTTTATGCACACCTGGATGAGGATCTGTCGGGGCCTATTATTCCCGGTACGACCGGTCGGCATCCATTGCCCAAGGTAGAGGCTGCGGCCCAAACCTTTTCCGGCTGGGGTATGGATCATGATGTGCAGGTCGTCGTATACGATAGCGCGTCCGGATCCATCGCCGCCCGTTTGTGGTGGATGCTCAAATGGCTCGGTCACGATGCCGTGGCCGTGCTGGATGGCGGATGGCCGGCCTGGCAGGCGGCTGAATTACCGATTACGCAGGAGATATCACCACGCCCGGCGCGATCTTTTGTGCCTGACGTTCGCCCCCGACTGCTGACGGATACAGAGCACGTAGACCTATATCGACACGACTCGACCTATCGTGTATTCGATGCCCGGGCCCCGGAACGGTATCGAGGAGAACAGGAGCCTATTGATCCGGTTGCCGGACATATCCCCGGCGCGCATTGCGCTTCCTTTGCGGAAAATACTACAGACGGTGGACGCATTCGAAGCCCGGAAGAACTACGGTGCCGATATGAACAACTGTTCGATGGGATCGATACGGCGCACATCATCTCCTATTGCGGCTCCGGCGTCACCGCGTGCCACAATTTGCTCGCCATTGCCCATGCCGGCCTTGGTGACGCCGTGCTCTATTCCGGCTCCTGGAGCGAATGGATCACCGATGAAAGCAGACCGGTGGAAAAAGGGGGATAGATAATGGCGAATCTGCGGATTCCTTCTCCCTCACCCTTTTTTCCTGAACACATAGGTAAACGTCACCCATAGGATCTTAAAGCCGGCCCGTACAGCACCGCTGAGCGTACCCGTGATTTTAGATATGCCGATACGTTGCCTGTATTGTACGGGTACATCGATGGTCCTGTATTTTTTTTGTGCCGCCTTGATCTGCATTTCGACCGTCCAACCGTAGTTTGTATCTTCCATATTCAAATCAAGCAGCCGATCATACCGGATCGCTCGAAATGGACCCAGGTCGGTATAATGATGGCCGTACAGGAGCCGGATGAATCTGGGCACCATGTAATTGCCGACGAGTGATTGAATGGGGAGCGCACCCGGCTCCCGCCGACCGAGCATCCTGGAGCCGATTACCATATCATAGTTATCTTCAAGGATCGGTTTGACCAGCAGGCTCAGGTCTTCCGGATGATCGCTGTAGTCCCCATCAAGAAATACAATGAGATCAGGATGATATTGTCTCGCTTCTGCCATGCCCCGCAAACAGGCGGCGCCATACCCCCGCTGCGGCTCTTTCACGACGATAGCCCCTGCATTTGAAGCGACCTGACCCGTCTGATCGGTAGACCCGTTATCCACAACTATGACGCGTGATACCAGATCATCAGGCAAATCCGCCAGCACCAACCCGATGGAGGCCTCTTCATTAAGCACAGGTATAATCACCGTAATGTCCTGCAATCTGTTTGTCTCTGTCAAAACGCTCCCCTGTATCCTTTGCTCAAACAGGCCTTAGGCCTTATTATACCTGGCGCCCACCACTCGTCTTGATGCATAACCCGCCTATATCAATGCATAGATCCATCCTATCGGTTCCATCGTGTTATTCCACCATGTACAATCTAACCGAAAGAATCTTTACACTATCCTACCCGCTACTTGCCACCTGCCACCTGCCATCTGCCACTCGTATTTCCATTTTTTAACTATATAATGTATAAACCTCTTGACAAGCCCCCAACATATAGTAATATTCTTCAATGCTTTGTCCCCTGTTTAGTCTTTTTAGATCATAAGATGTTACGAGCCATACTCACAGGATCGATTTCGCAATTCGCAAACACGTAGTGTTCGATGCCTCCCCACAGGGGGCCATTCATCCTTGATCTCAAGGTCCATTCCATGCGTTTATCACATCTTGAAGTGGTCGGATTCAAATCATTTTCATCCAAACTGAAAGTTGAATTCAGCGATGGCATTACGGCGTTAGTCGGTCCCAATGGATGTGGTAAGTCCAATATCGTGGATGCCATACGCTGGGCGCTGGGTGAACACCGGGCGACCTCATTGCGTGGCAAACGGATGGAAGATGTTATTTTCAATGGCACGGCTACGCGTAAGCCGCTCGGGATGGCGGAAGTCTCTCTGACTATAGACAATGACGATCAGAAATTGCCGATCGAATTCAGCGAGGTGACAATCACACGCCGTTATTTTCGGTCCGGTGACAGTGAATATTTTATCAATAAGGTGCCCTGCCGATTGAAAGACATCACGGACCTGTTGCTCGATACCGGAATGGGTGCCCACGCCTATTCGATTATCGAACAGGGTATGGTGGATGCCATCGTTAACGGCAGTACAATTGACAGGCGTCAGTTGATAGAAGAAGCGGCAGGGATCAATAAATACAAAACACGTCGCCGGCTAGCCCAACGAAAACTGGAAAGTACGGAGCATGATCTGGTCCGTATTGCTGACCTTCTTGAAGAGGTGGAGCGCAGTTCGGGATCGCTCCGGCGTCAGGTATGGAAGTACGAACGCCATCAGCGGCTGACCCAGGAAATTCAGGATATTGAAATTGTGATCGCCTATCACGATTTTATGACGTTGCGTCAGCAAACTGAACCGGTGCGGGCCAAAATTTTAGAACAGACCAGACAGAAAGAAATGATTTCCACACGTATACATACAGTGGAAGCTAATATAGAAAAACAACAACTGGAGATGACAGAAAAAGAACGAACGCTCCAGGAACGCCATGCTGTGTTCAACGAGGTCGATAATAGTATCCGTACATTGAACGAGCAGGTGCTGGTCAATCGCGAGCGACGCAGCGGTCTGGAACAGCGGGTAAAAACTGCTGAGAGAGACGTGGAACAATCCCAGACCGAGTTGACACATATCACTGAACAGAAAAAACAGGCGCTGGACGATCAGCAGAAGGTGATGAAGGCGTTGGAGCAAGCCCGTAAATCATTTCAGGAAAAAGATAGGGAAGCACAATCGTTTGCCGATCAGATTACTCAAAATAAAGAATCCACCAGGGTGCTTCAGAGCAGGCGGTTTATGCTCATACAGCAGCAGACAGAAAAGCAGGTGGAGGTCAAATCCCTCGAGTCCAGGGTCGATGGGCTGCGTAATCGCCAGTACGATGTCGGCCAGACCCATGAAAAAATTGCCGGAGACCTTGTAGAAATCGATAAGAAATTAAAAATATCCAGGAAAGATTTACACAGGGCTGTACAACAGGTGAAGGAAAATACGGCGATGAAGACCTCGGTAGATAGAGATCTACAGGATAAACAACAACGCCGTGAAACAGACCGTGAACGTCTATCAACAGTGAATACACAGCTGGCGGCCAGAGAACGGGAACACAGTCTGCTGGTACAGATGCAACAACAATATGAGGGCTACGAGCAGGGAATCAAAGCCCTGATGACCGACGGTCCTTCTATAAACGGACTGCGCGGGACGCTGGCAGAACATATTACGGTAGATGAACGATATGCAGCCGTGATCGAGGCGTACCTGGGAGATATATTACAGTACGTGGTCGCCGGGACGACGGATGACGCGCAACAGGGCATACAATACCTGCAGGATAACCAGGCGGGTACGGTCTCTTTTCTATTGGTCGACCGGATGAATGAGCAACCCGAGTCATCCAACAACCTGCCGTCTACCGATAAAGGGATAATCGGGCGGGCTATCGACTATGTCGAAACGGGTAAAGAGCTGGATTCTGCGGCGGCTTACCTGCTTTCTCATGCCGTGCTGGTCAAGAATCTCGATACGGCGCTTCGTCTGGCGCCGCTCTTTAGTGATGAACAGGGATGGCAACTTCTGGCACTGACCGGAGAACACGTAGATCCTGCCGGCATATTAACCGGGGGGACCGCTGTTGAAGAGGATACGAACCTGCTCGGCCGCACCCATCGCATTGAAACCATTGAAGAAGAAATCAAGGGCTTACGGGAAGAACACAAAACGGTTACCGAGAAATTGACGACACTCTCCGCTGAGCTGAATACACTGCTTGAGCTTAGAAACACAACGGATCAGGCGCTTGAAAAATACCAGCAGGACCACATGCAGATCGAGCAAAACGTCAGGCAGCATGAATTCCAGCATGAACAGTTGAGCGACCGGGAAAGAGGGCTCGCACAGGAAGAAAAAACGCTCACCCAGCAGGCCGAAGAGGTCGTCGCGCATCTCAAGGATCTTCGGGATGAACTGGTAAAATCAGCACGATCACGCGAAATGGCCGAGGCTGCCGCGCAGGAGGCGCAGGAGGAACTGGATCAGCTTGAGGCGGATGGGCAGCAATTGTCCAACGTGGCCCACGAAGCGCGGGTAACCCTGATTTCTCTCGAAAGCCGGGGAAATGAACTTCGTATGACCGGTGAACATCTTACCCGGCAGGATGAGCGATTGAATACCGTCTTTACGCAGCGCCGGGAAGAGATAACACAGGCGGCCAGGCAAATTTCGGAACTGAAAAAAATGCTGGAACAGGGTGAAGAAAAATTAAAAGTCCTGTACACGAACCGGCGTGAAAAAGAACTGGCCCGGGATGCCGTGATGGAGGAACACCGGGCGATGCAGGAGCAGGTACGGTCGTTGCAACAGAATTCTCAGGAAAACCGGAATGCCCTCTCGCAAATTCAAGAGCAAATCCATCAAGCGGAATTGGAAGATACCGAACTTGATGTGAAAGGACACCAAGTCCGTAGCCTGTTGATAGAAAAGTATGAAACGGATCCTGAAAACATTTCCGAACTGCCCGACATACCGGGATTGGAAACATTCGATGCTGAAACAGCCCGGGCGATGCGGCTGGATCAGCAACGTAAAGTAGATGAATTGGGTCCGATCAATATGGCTGCAGTGGAAGAGTATTCCGCCGCAAAAGAACGGGTGGATTTCTTAAAACAACAGCAGGATGATCTGATCGAAGCGAAAGAAAATCTGGAGAAAACCATTGTCAGGATGAACCGGGCGGCGCGCGCTCGTTTTCTGGATACATTCGAGGAAATACGGCACTATTTCATGAAGACATTCCAGGCGCTGTTCGAAGGGGGCGAGGCGGATCTCAACCTGGAAGAAGGCGATCCGCTGGAAGCCGGTATCGAAATCATGGCGCGTCCGAGCGGAAAACGGCGGCAAAGTATCGCCCTGCTTTCCGGTGGAGAGACAGCCCTGACCGCTATCGCCCTGTTGTTCGCTATTTATCTGGTAAAACCCAGCCCGTTCTGTGTATTTGACGAGGTAGACGCTCCGCTTGATGATACCAATGTGCATCGTTTTGCGGCTGCATTGCATCAATTTTCCAAGGATACACAGTTTCTTGTGATCACCCATAATAAACGGACCATGGAAGCAGCCGATTATCTGTACGGCATCACCATGGAAGAACCGGGCATGTCCAAGATGGTGTCTGTCCGCCTCGAAGGCAAACACGAGGATCCTTTGACGCCGGCGACTACCGAGAGCAACGGCTCCGACGCCGTTGAAGTAACGTGAGTGTGAGGCGTCCGTGGTCGTAATCGGAGTGGCCGGCAACATTGCATCCGGCAAATCAACGGTCACTCGGGTCTTCGAACAGCTCGGTGCCCTGGTCATTGATGCGGATGTAATGGTTCATGAACTGCTCAAGACAGACCCCATGCAAACGAAGCTGGCCGAGACATTCGGATCGGAAATACTCGCGCCGGAAGGCGCTATAGACCGTCGAGCATTGGGTCGTATCGTTTTCGAGAACACCGATGCCCGTCAGACGTTGAATCGTATCGTACGACCCGCTATCCGGGCGGAAATAAGACGACGGATTGCAGAGGAACGAGCCCATGGCCACCAGGACGTCATCATCGTTGATGCAGCCTTGATGGTGGAAACCGGCCCGACGGATCTGGCCGATGTCATTATCCTGGTCACGGCGCCGCCTGCGGTTCGAAAAAAACGGATTATCCATCGAAATCAGTTGTCGGAAGAAGAGGCGGAACAACGCATCGCCGCCCAGACGCCGGATACGCAGCAAGCACAATGGGCGGACTATCTCCTTGAAAACACCGGCACCCAGGCTGCGTTGACCCGGCAGGCTGAAAATTTGTGGAACCAGATCGTGAAGGATTAGTTGAAACTACGAAACTATGTTTCTGTATGGACAGACGAAATCAGGTATGGATATGATCAGAATCAATAACATGGCTGTTCGGATAGGTTGTTACCTCATTCTGTTGATGGGCACCATATCATGGCCCCTCACGGTTGCGTATGCTCAGAATTTTGATGAGTTCGGCACGACGGAGGAGCAGTTTACCTCTCTTCATATCCTGGATATACCAACCGCTGCGGTGGTGTCCAGAGGCACGGCGATCATGACCCTCAGAGTACTTTCCCGTGGCGGGTTGCTGAGCAGCATACATGCCGGGGTCAGTGATCGGTTTTTACTCGGGATTTCATTTGGTGGAAGTAATATCATCGGGACAGGGGATATAAATTGGAATCCACGACCTGAAGTCGGTATTAAATACCTGATGCTTGGAGAAACAGAAACCCTGCCTGCCCTGGCCGTCGGATTCGAATCACAGGGGTATGGTTCCTACAACAATACCCTGAATCGATATCAGATCAAAGCCCGGGGGTTTTACGGAGTTTTAAGCAGAAATTTCTCTCTGGCCGGTACTTTCGGGATGCACGCAGGCGTTAACTATAGCATTGAGAATAAAGATAAGGATGATCGCCTGAATGTTTTTATCGGTGCGGATAAATCCATCAACCCACATCTGACCTTCCTGATTGAATACGATTTCGCCCGCAATGACAGTCAGAGCTTACCCGGTTTTGGCCGGGATAAAGGCTACCTTAATGTCGGCGCCCGAATTACCTTGGGCAACCGGGTCGGTCTGGAGTTCGATTTGCGAAACCTGCTCGATAATCGCGTGGGCGCCATATCCCCATCACGCGAGTTAAGAATCCTATATTCCGAACCCTTCGATTTTTAAGAGCCTGTCCGAGAAGTTTATCCTGTCGTCCTCTCTTCCTTTCAGTTTCTCCCGCTTTTATAAAGCCCATTCTCCCGAATATACGCATCTACCTGGTGTGGCACCAGATATTGAATCTGCTGACCTGCCTCTACACGCTTACGAATATCTGTGGATGAAATATCGACTTCAGGCGACTGGACCATGAGGATCTGGTCCCGCCAGCGTACATTCGCCTTAGAGGTGTCCACCCCGGGGCGGGGGACCACCACAATAGTAGCCAGCTCAAACACCTGATCAGGTTCACGCCAGGTATCGATTTCCAACAGACTATCCGCACCAATAATAAAAAAGAGGGAGGATGAACCATAGAGATGATGCAGCGCCGTCAGAGTTTCAACGGTGTAGGATAAGCCCGGGCGATGAATTTCAAGGTCGGACGCCTCAAACCGCACATCATCCCGGATAGCCAGTTCGACCATTTGATACCGATGCCCAGGTGAGGTGATGTTGGCATGATGTTTGTGGGGTGGCCGGGCAGAGGGAATGAACAGCAAGCGGTCCAGCTTGCATTGTTCGCATATTTCCTGTGCAATAATCAGATGGCCGGTATGAATGGGATTAAATGTACCGCCATAGATACCCAGCCTGCCGGGATTCATGGGTGTGACCAGGATGGTGAGGGTGTACGTATGCTGATTACGGCGTGTTACCCCCTGTGTCATTCGAAGGCGTATTCGTCAGCGTGGGAGTGCCTGTGACGCCGTTGATTAAATCAGGGTGGTCTTCATCCATGTCCTTAGGCTCTTCCGCATAATAGAGCTTGATTTCTTCCAACCGTTTTCTGGCCTTCTCCTGTAATTCTTCGTCGAAGTAACTCTGTACGTATATGCTGTACTGTTCAATCGCCTCTTCCCACTTTTCCTCCCTGGCGTAACTTTCGGCAATGCCATACTGGGCTTTTGACGCCCAATTGCTCATGGGGAATTCTTCGAGTAACTCCGTGAGATAGAGTCTTGCAGCTTCCCAATCGTGCATCTTAAAATAGAGATGGCCGATTTTGTAATCCTTTTCCGCCACCTTATCCAGGCAGGTTTGCAGGAGTTTGATCGCTTCCGGCGCCATCTCACTACCCGGGTATTCATCAAGAAAAATCTGTAGCTCACGAATCGCTTCAAACGTTTTATCCTGAGTCAGATGAACCGGACTGGATTGTTTGAAGATGGAGAAGGCCATTTGGTACTGGCCCCTGTCAGCGTAGGGACTCTGTGGAAAGTCCCGAATTAATCGACGATAGGTTACCATCGCCACGGGATATTCTTTCATTTGAATATGTGCTTCACCGAGATAAAATAACGCATCATCGACCAGATTACTTCCAGAGTGATTTAGGGTGAGCACGCGGAAGGCCTGCATGGCTTCCAACCAGTCTTTTTTCTCCATTTTTTCCTGGCCATAAGCATAGACCTCTTCCGCCGCCCAATCTTCTCTGGGACCGGGCGGTACACAGGCCGACCAGCCTATGCCGGCACATAGAACCATCCATGATAAAAATTTGCGATGAAAAGGTTTCATAATCCTGATTCGGTGTCCTATGGGATGCTTTCGATCACGACTTGTTTAAAAGGATCCCGGATGAATAAGGCAGGGTGACTGCGCCTCCGTTTGTCACCGGGTTGTTCTCTACCATCTGTTGTTGCGTCTATAACTCGACCGACAAGATCATACTCTACCGCATCGGTGATGGTCGCCTGAACGAAAGCGCCGGACGTTAACCCATCGCCGGTAAGCAACACTTCATTATCTACTTCCGGCGCATCCGCCTCGGTTCGTCCCACAGCGTTTCCGTTTTCGTCATCCACCTCATCAATAAGCACCGGGATCGAACGTCCGATAAAATGCTGATTTCTTTCCAGAGAAATAGATCGTTGTAAGGCCATAAGACGGTTGTACCGTTCTGTTTTAACTTCTTCGGGGATCTGATCTACATATCCGGCGGCCGGCGTATGTTCTTCCTGGGAATAGATAAAAACACCGACTCGGTCAAACCGGGTATCCCCCACGAAATCATAGAGGGCCTCAAAATCCTGATCCGTCTCACCTGGAAAACCAACGATAAACGTGGTTCTCAGCGTCACCCCGGGTATATGCGACCTGATTCGGTCCAGCAAGCTGCGGGTCTCTTTTTGCATAATCTCCCGGTTCATGGCAGTGAGCATGTGATCCGAAATATGTTGAAGCGGCATATCGATATAATTACAGACGTGTTCCAGATCCGCGATCGTCTGAATCAGTTCATTATTAAAACGTACGGGATGGTTGTACAGCGGTCTGATCCATCGGATACCATCTACTTCGTTCAATGCACACAGCAAGTCCGGCAGAGCAGCCGGTTCCGGCAGGTCTTTGCCGTACCAGGTCGTATCCTGCGAAATTAAATTCAGCTCTACCGCCCCCTGAGCCGCCAGATCACGCGCTTCGGCGACCAGGGATGCCACCGTCCGGCTGCGTTGTTTGCCTCGAATAGCGGGAATAATACAAAAGGTACACCGACGGTCACAGCCCTCTGCTATCTTCATATAGACCGAATGAGGGGGTGTCGTCAGTATCCGCGGATAGGAGTAATCGGTCGGCAGCGGTTGTCGGCGTATTTCCCGCAGGGTATCCTGCCTGTCCTGCAACCGATCCAGCAAAGGAACGATCTGCGGATACTGGTGCACGCCGATCACGGCATCTATTTCCGGCATATCCGAAACCAATGCATTGGAATATCGCTGCGCCATACAACCGGTCACCACAAGCGAGGTGCATCGCCCGTCCTCTTTAAAACGCGCCAGATCCAGAATGGTTTCTATAGACTCTTCCTTGGCGGGCCCGATAAACGCGCAGGTATTGATAATAATGACATCCGCGTCCTGATGATCATCTACGATCTCATAGCCTGCACGGGTCAATTGCCCCAGCATGACTTCGGAGTCTACCAGATTTTTGGAGCATCCCAGACTAGCCAGGCTAATTGTCGGCACAGCACCTCTCCATAGTTTCAGCCTTCTAATGTGCCATCCATCCCTACCGAAGATCGACCACTTCCACACCCTCAGGCGCCGACATGGTAAAGGTTCCGGATGGCATGTCCGGATTCAAACGGATATGAGTAAACTGAACAACTGTTTCCGAACCCATATCATCGGCATACAAGACTCTCCGGGTCAACCATTCTCTACTGTCCACCCAGATGCGCAACTCAGGAAAATCCGCCAGCACCGTATTGGCTTTGAGATGTAACTTATAGTGGACAACCCCGTCAATCATTTGGTCGCCGATCAGGGTGTGGGTATATTGACTGGTATAGAAAAACAGAAATTCATCCGGCCTTATACCGGCTTTTGAGGCCTCTGCCGGCATCACAATGATTTGCTGATTGACGGGAATATACGTCCAAACGGACTTCCCGTCGGATACAATCGTCTGATCGGCCTGTTCAAGCCGGAGTTTGCTCTTTTTCCTCAGGATATACAATTGCCCTGATGATTCACGATGCTGATTCAGCGCGGCCATGTACGTGGAAATCGAAAACTCGGCAGACAGCCCCTCCACCTTATCGATACGCTGCTGCATCTTCTTCGTAATCGCCTCGGCAGTTATTTTTTTAGCGGGCGCTTCCATTCCCTCTATAGCCATAAGGCCGATAAGCATAACTGCCCGGGCAGACATCATCACGGTTTCTCCTGCAGATTACATGTACAGCATAAGTGTTTGATAAAATCAAGTTTATGAATATGCAATAAAGAATGACATTCGTCAAGTATTCTTCTGTTACGCAATCTTTGCGTGACTTCATCTTACTATAAAGAACGGGGAAAGACCCTGTTGGTTCCTTTCCCCGTGTATTTATGGTGCGCTATCCAGCGTTGAAGCCTCAGGGTATCATCGCTTTACTCTTTTCATAGCGGACTTTGCCGTCCACAATGGTAAAGGTCACTTCGGTTGAGAGGATCTCATCTTCCGGCACGGTCATGATGTCCTTCGACAGGACGGTGATATCTGCCAGCTTACCGGTTTCAATGGAGCCGAGCTTGTCCTCATGGAACGAACCGTAAGCGGCATCCAGAGTATACGACCGCAGCGCTTCTTCGCGGGACATCCGCTGGTCCGGATACATGCCGCCTTTGGGGTTGCCATCCGGGCTCTTGCGGGTGACGCTGGCGTAGAAGGAGGCGATGGGATTGACATGCTCAACCGGCGCGTCGGTGCCGTTGATGATCTTTACCCCTTCTTTAAGCAGCTTCTGCCAGACGTAGCCGCCTTCCTCGGTACGGCGTTCGCCGAGCCGATCCGGCGCCCACGGCAGGTCGGAAGTGGCGTGAATGCCCTGCATGGAGGCGATGACACCCAGTTTGGCAAAACGGGAAATATCCGCTTCATCCAGAATCTGCGTGTGCTCATTCCGAAATCGGTGGTCCTTAACATGGGGGAATTCATTCATGGCCTTTTCGTACATATCGAGCATCATACGATTCGCCCGATCCCCGATTGCATGGACCGCCGCCTGCCAGCCATGTTTCAGAGCGTACTGCGCGGCGGTATAGACCGATTCCGGCGGGGTGGTGAAAAATCCCGAATTCCCCGGATCATCTTCATACGGTTCCAGCAGGGCAGCGCCGCGTGATCCCAACGCCCCATCTGCAACCAGTTTGACGGTCCGAACAGTCAGAAAGCCGCCCTGATCAAGAATCGGTTTGCCGATCGCCCGCATGGTATAGAGACCTGCGGCCATGGCGTAAATACGCATATTCAGCTTGCCCTGCTCAGCATACGCCCTATACATACGAATGGTTCTGTGGCCCACACCTGCATCATCAAACATGGTAATGCCATTGGTCAGACATTCCTGAATACCGAGTTCGAGTGCCTGGAGTATTTGGCTATCTGTCATAGGCGGCACTTCAATCAATTTCTGTGCCCGATCGACGAAGATACCGGTCGGATGACCATCTCCACCTTTTATGATTTCTCCGCCTTCGGGGGGTTGCGTGGCCTTACCCACGTTCATCATGTCCATGGCTTTAGCATTAACGAAGGCGGCGTGACCATCCGCCCGGCTCAGGTACACCGGATGATCAGGAATCGCCTCGCTCAGCTTATGGTGCGTCATGAAACCGCGTACCGTCAGGGAGCTTCTGTCGGACCATTTTTCTTCATGCCACCCACGCCCTCTAATCCATTCTCCCGGGGCCGCTTTCTCCGCTGCGGCCTTCACTCGTTCGATCAATTCATCATACCCCGAAATGCCGACCAGATTGACGATCATTTTCGCCCGCCCGATGCCGATCAGATGACCGTGGCTCTCTTTCAGTCCCGGCACGACCGTCTGCCCGTTCAGATCGATGACCCTGGTCTCCGAACCGATATACGGCTCGACATCGGCATCCGTACCAACCACGGCGATCTGGTTGCCGATGATCGCCACAGCCTGCGCCTTCGGCCGGCCTTGATCCATCGTATAGACCATGCCGTTCTTCAACACCAGATCCGCCGTAGACTTACGCAACTGCGCCCCGGCGTCGGCCGGCAGCAGAAAGGCCGTCAACAGACCGGCGATAATAAATGATAACAGACGTTTTAACATAAAATCTCCTGTAAAAGTGTTGATTTTAGTTTTTGAATCAGCAAATCACCATTTATTAACAGCGTCTAAATTTCGTCTTCTTGCCTTTTGCCGGCGACTTCCTTTTTTATATAGGCTATGATATCTCGCGTGGAGGTGCCCGGGCCGAAGAGTTGACCGACGCCCATTTCCTTGAGCGCTTCTGCATCGGCCCCGGGGATAATCCCGCCGCCGGTCAGAAGCAGATGATCGACCCCGTGTTCTCGTAACAGATTGAGAACACGGGGAAAGATCGTCATGTGGGCGCCGGAGAGAATACTGAGGGCGACAACATCCACATCTTCCTGAACGGAGGCCTCCACGATCATTTCGGGCGTTTGCCGTAATCCGGTGTAAATGACTTCCATACCGGCATCTCGAAGGGCGCTGGCCACCACCTTGGCGCCCCGGTCATGACCATCCAGGCCCGGTTTGGCCACTAAAACACGGATTTTTCGTTCCATAGAATGCTGGTTCTGAGTTCCTGACATATTATTCCAGGTTGGTTTTTTTTATGATTTCGGCGGCGGCGGCGGACGGATGAATCTCGCGTCGAGCGACCTGTTCCGACAGGCGGTCCATTATGGCGGCGATGTCCGGAATACCGGCCAACAAATGGCCCAGGCGTTCTTCAACAGCCCGGTCAATCGCCGTGCGACTCTGACGAAGCCGACGTGTTTCGAAGTGTTGCTGTTCAGATAAATATTGATGATGCGCAGTCAATTGCTCGTACAAGGCGTCTACGCCGGTATTGTTCCGGGCGCTGATGCGTAATATCGGTGGTTGCCACTGATCGGCCCATTGACGCATGTTCAGAACCATGCGGAGTTCGGATGCAAAGTGTCCGGCCCCCGCCCGGTCATCTTTGTTGACGACCAGAATATCCGCCATTTCCATCAAGCCGGCTTTCATGGCCTGAATACTGTCTCCTGATTCCGGGGTCAGGACCACAACCGTGGTATCGGTCACTTCGGCGATCTCGAGAGTAGACTGCCCTACGCCTACCGTCTCTACAATAACAACGTCTTTACCGAACGCGTCAAAAGCGGTGATCACATGAGGCGTGGAGGCTGAAAGACCACCGGTATGGGTACGATCCGCCATACTTCTCACAAACACGCCGGTATCATCCCATGAACTTTGCATGCGCACCCGATCACCAAGAAGAGCGCCGCCGGTGAACGGGCTTGTCGGATCAACGGCGATCACCCCGACCGTCCGGTCTTCCTGACGGAACAGGCGGATCAATCGGTCCGTGAGCGTACTCTTTCCGGAGCCGGGCGGTCCGGTCAGTCCGATCCGGCGGGCGCCGCCGGTTTTGGGAAGCAGCACATCAAGCAACGTATTACGGCGACCGGCGTCATTTTCCAGAAGGGTGATGATACGCGCCAAGGCAAGACGGTCCCCGGCAAAGAAACGATCGAGTAGTTTCATGGATGGCCAGAGCAGCTATATATCACCGACGACAATATCCTTGATCCGAAGTTGCGTGCTGGTCTTCCCGTGCCAGGTGTTCTCTTCAAGGGTATAAGCCAGATGGACCCGGTTGGGCTGGGCGCGGAGTTGATCCGCATAATCGGCCATACCGAAACCGATCGCATCGATGACATGATTATTCTGTCGTACTTTAAATTTAAGATGGGTTTTTTCACTGCCGATGATATTCGGCGCGCCGACGAGCGTCAGATTACGGGACACCAGCACGGGATGATTATTGTCCGGTCCGAACGGTCCCAGCATCTTTAATAACTTCATGAGCCTGGGGGTCACCTCATCAAATTCGATTTCCGAATCGATATTCAGCCGGGAAATGAAATCCTCAGGCGTGGCATTGGCTGTCACCACCTCATGAAATCGCTGCTGAAACGCCGTCACGTTTTCTCTGGCAATCGAAAGACCGGCCGCATGATGATGGCCGCCGAATTGAATAAGCAGGTCGGCACATTCCTTTATCGCGTTATACAGATGAAAATCACCCATGGTGCGCGCCGATCCACGACCGGTACCTCCGTTCATGGCAATCATGATTACCGGCCGGGAGAAGGCTTCGACCATACGGGAAGCCACAATGCCGATAATACCCGGATGCCAGCGCTCTGAAGCCAGAACGATCCCATTTGCCTCATTCAGAAACGCATCGTTTTCGACCTCGTCTCTTGCTTCCTCAAACGCCACGGAATCCTGCTGACGGCGCCGTATATTTTCCATATTCAGTTCTTCGGCCAGTTGTTCCGCTTCCTCACGATTTTCGGTGGTCAGCAACCGGACCACCCGGCTGGCATCTCCCATACGGCCGGCTGCGTTGATACGGGGCGCCAGACCGAAGACCACATGCCCGGTTACAATCTCTTTCTGTTTTAACCCCACCGCATTGATCAACGCCTGAAGCCCGACTTTCTTCGTCTCTTGTATCATCGCCAGGCCATATTTTGTCAACACCCGGTTTTCATCACGCAAAGGAACAATGTCCGCCGTCGTTCCAAGGGCAACGAGATCCATGTGGGTGTACACGGCATGATCGGGGAGTCCCACCTGCTCGGCCAGCGCCTGGGCCACTTTATATGCCAGGCCCACGCCGCATAATTCTTTGAAGGGATAGGCGCAATCCATCCGTTTAGGATTCAGTACCGCCACGGCGTCAGGCAAGGTTTCTCCCGGCACGTGATGGTCGATGATGATCACATCAAGCCCCATCAGACGGGCCTGATCTACTTCTTTATTTGCTGTGATACCACAGTCGACGGCCAGTATCAAACCGGCCCCTCGTTCCTTGGCTACCTGAATGCCATATATAGAGAGGCCGTAGCCTTCTTTCAATCGATCCGGAATGAAATAAGACACCTGGTCGGTCAGCAGTTTGATCGTCAGATATAACAAGGTGGTGGAGGTTGTCCCATCGACATCATAATCCCCGAAGATCATGATATGTTCGTTTTTCTCAATGGCTGAGGCGATGCGCTCTATGGCCTGATCCATGCCTGCCATAAGAAACGGGTTATGCAGGTCATCCATGGTGGGCTTCAGAAAATAACGCGCTTCGTCGAACGTCCCCACACCGCGATTGAGCAGAATCTGAGCGATAACGCGAGGCACGTTAATCAGCTCCATGATCTGATCCACCTGAGGATGTATATCGTAGTATGTCCAGCGGTGTTTCATAAAAAATCCTTAGAACCCAGGACGATAAAATACCCCAAGCCGACCATAAGCCGAGTTCTGTACCTTCTCACGAAGGTGGCGATCATCTATCTGGGACGGCTGTCACCAGCCGCCTCTAGCGACCTAACCCGAGAGGTGCCCGGCATAGCCGGGGGGATGAGACGGGCCGCCTCTCCTCTCCTATTTGGTCTTGCACCAGATGGGGTTTATCCTGCCGGCCCGGTTACCCGGACCGCGGTGAGCTCTTACCTCGCCATTTCACCTTTGCCTCCCCGAAGGGATCGGCCGTGTATTTTCTGTGACACTTTCCGTAGCATCACTGCCCCCTGCCGTTAACAGGCATCCTGCCCTGCGGTGCTCGGACTTTCCTCATTCATCCAACATCTGATGAACGCGATCGCCCGGGCGACTTGGGGGTATTTCAGGCCCTGGGTCCTATGGTAAAATCAGTGGATGATGCGAACCTAAACCACCACCGTTTCTTCAATCAAAAGAATGCGACCACAACCCTCACAGATTGTCAGGCGGTCCATTTGCCGTATTTCTGACACAACCTGTATCGGAATGACATTAAAACACCCGCCGCAGGCGCCTTTTTTGATAGGCACGACCGCCAACCCGCCCAATTTACTGCGGATACGGTCATAGACCCTTGCGATCCTGGCTTCTATCCTCATCGCTGCACGTTGGCGTTCATCCCGTTTGACCGCGACATCCTCATCGACCGTGGTCAGTTTTTTCTTCAGCTTGCCGGTTTGTACTTTGATCGCAGCTATGGTGGTTTCCATTTCAACCCGGATCGCTTCCAGCGCTTCCCCGGCCTCTTCCGTATCTGACATCAATTGAAGAATCGCATCTTCATGTACCGAGATATTGGCCTTTTGCGTCTGCATTTCCTTCTGCAGGGCATCGTATTCCTTATTGGTCTTGACAATGTGCAACTGACCCTGATACTTTTTGATCTGCTCCTGGACGGCCTCCAGGTCCCGTTCATGCTGCCGTCTGTCTTTTTCCAATGATTCTACCTGCTGTTCCTGTTCAGAAAAACGCTGCTCCACCTCGGCCTGTTCGTCACGCATGGTCTCAATCTGATGGGGTATGTTTACCTTGAGCTGTTCTATTTCGTGCAGTTCCTGATCGATTTTTTGCAATTTAAAAAGGATTGTCAAACTTTCCAGCATGCGACCTCCATTCTCGTAATGAGAGCTGAGAGAGTACACGTAAAGTTACACCGCCGGCCCACGAACAGTTGAACTTTCCGTACCCTCTCCAAGGTGTGGACATAAAAAAAAGTGCACCTTAATAGTGCACTTGATTAACTCATGAATCGATTTTGCCGTGTCCAACGCTGGGGCAACAACGACAAAGTTATGGCAAAGAACGGACTCATAGTTAGTGGAGAATCCTTTCGCTTGTATATCCTTGACTTCTTCTTATCCAGGCGTTAAAGATAATAAAAAAAGGACCTGTTGTCAACTGGAAATCGTGATCATCACATATCGTTGTTTCCAGCCGTAACCGGTCACTTTCGTGACCAGTCTTGAAGAATCCCTGCCGTTGCTTGTATATGATGTGCAACAAGTCCAGTAGCTTCAGCGTTTTTATGCTGTATATAAATCCACACAGATTGTATATGTAAGGGTGTTGACATGTCGATTAACGCTCAGCACGCAATATTCCGTTCTATTTTTTTAATGGAGGTTATATATGAGTTCGTTAATTCGTTTTCGTGCACGGAAAGCAGATGATACGGTCGAAGTGACCATCGGGTTATCGAAAGGATTGCTGATAGGCTGTATGGCCGTGTTGGTTGCGGCACTTTCATTCGGCTATGTGGTGATGCCCGCGCAATCACAGGATGATAGTCGGAGCCGAAAGGCGATTGCACCGGCTCAAAACTACAGTGAGGCCATCGAAGCCGGTGACTTTGTTTTCCTGTCCGGCAAAATCGCATCCAGAAACGGTAAGGTGCTTCCCGGCGGGATCAAGCCCGAAACGAAGAAGGTAATGAACGACTTGAAAAAAGCCCTCGCCAAGTCCGGCTTGACGATGGATGATGTCGTCAAGTCCACTGTCTATCTCGGCAGTCTGGATGACTATGCGGGAATGAATGAAGTGTACGGGACCTTCTTTACCGGCGATAAACCGGCCCGTTCGACCGTACAGTCCGGCGTGGTGCTCAATGCCAGTGTGGAGATTGACCTTATCGCCTATCGCGGTGGGAAATAAATCCGTACCCGATTGACCTTATCCAATAAAAAAGAGTGGCAGATCTCATGAGCCGCTCTTTTTTATTGGACAACTGTTAAGCGTGGGTGACAACATGGATCTTCCAATAATCTGCCCTGTGTGTCGGGCACCGCTTACCTGGGGTGAGCGTAGAGTGACCTGTCCGGCTGATCATACGTTCGATATCGCCCGGGAAGGGTATGTCAACCTGTATCGCACCAGTCGAAGACGGTCGAATCTGCCGGGTGACACACGCAATATGCTGCTGGCGCGCCGGGCGTTTCTGGATGCCGGCTGGTATGCTCCGTTATCGGACAGGCTCAATGCGTGTGTGCAGGATTTTACACAGGTGGAAGCGCCCGCAAGTGATACATGGCAGGTGGCCGATATCGGTTGTGGGGAAGGCTATTACCTGGGACGTTTGATACAGGCGTTGCGGACGTCATCTGAGGAAGACAGATACAGCGGATGCGGAATGGACATCGCCAGAGACGGCGTTCGGTATGCTGCCCGCCGTTATCCCGAGGCACGCTGGTGCGTGGCTAATGTGGCGCAGGATATTTTATTTGCTGATGGGTCGGTAGACGTGGCGCTATCGATCTTTGCGCCTCGATTCAGTGTGGTTATTCACCGGATTATGGCCCGGCACGGCCTGCTGTTGATTGTTGTGCCGGGCCCGGCGCACTTGACGGCATTGAGGGATCAGGCCATGGCCGACGTCAGAGATTCCGGTCACAGAGTCCAACAGGAGTTAGACAAGCTCTTACCTCATTTCAATCTGGTCGACCAGTCATCCCTGACCTATCCCATGACGTTGAAACAACCTGATTTACAGCATCTCTACCTGATGACCCCGCTATACTGGCGTTCCACAAGAGAAGCCCGGGAGAGCATTAAAAATACCCCGACGATGGACATCACCACAGATTTTATCATCCTGACCCTAACCCCTAAAATCAGCACATAAAACTCGGAGCTCCCCTACGGTTCCACCCACCTCCCGTCCGTCTTGATCAGATCCACAAGCTCCTCCACCCCGCGTTCTTGCGGGACACTCATCTTCACGACTTCATGCCCTCTGTACAGGGATATAATGCCGTTGGCACGGCCCACATAGCCGTAATCCGCATCGGCCATCTCACCGGGGCCATTGACGATACAGCCCATTACCGCAATATCGAGGCCGGCCAGGTGGCCGGTAGCGGATTTGACTTCCGACAGGACCGTCGTCAGATCGAACTTGGTTCGGCCGCAGGACGGACACGCGATGAATTCCACCTTGGTACGCCGCAGGCCCAGGGCTTGAAGGATGTCGTAGCACACCGGCAATTCATGGATGGGATCTTCGGCCAGAGACACGCGGATGGTATCACCGAGACCTTCTGCCAGGAGGGTGCCGATGCCGGTGGTGGATTTGATGCGGGCATAGTCGCCGTCACCGGCTTCGGTCACGCCCAGATGTAAGGGATAATCCATACCCTCTTCATCCATGCGCAGGGCCATCAGGCGGTTGGCTTCGAGCATGACCGGGACCCGGGAGGCTTTTAGAGAGATGATGAGATTGCGGTAGTCCTGTTGCTCGCAGACCTGGATGAACTCAAGAGCCGACTCCACCATGCCGAGCGGGGTGTCGCCGTAGGTCACCGTCATACGATCTGACAGGGAACCGTGGTTCACGCCGATGCGCATGGCGATGTCGCGCGCTTTACATGCATTTATCACCGGGGCCAGGTCCGTTTCCACTTCCTGCCGGGCAGCTTGCATCTCCTCCGCCGTGTAATCGATGGTATCCGCCAGCCGTTTGAATACGAACAGGCCCGGATTGATCCGGACCTTATCGATGGTCCGGGCGACGGCCTCGGCGATTTTGGCACCCTGATGATGCACATCGGCCACCAGCGGCACAGAGATCCCACGCGCAGTCAGTGTGTCCTTGATCCGGCTCAGACAATGGGCATCCGCCAGCGTCGGCGTAGTAACCCGGACGATCTCACAACCGGCTTCATGCAACCGCGTAATCGACTGGACACAGGCCTCGACATCACGCGTATTCTCCGTGATCATCGACTGGACGACGATCGGGTTCTGCCCGCCGATGACGACATCTCCCACGTGTACTTCACGCGTCTTTCGACGGGGATACACAACATCCATGGTTGGTACTCCTTCAATTAATACCAATTGGTGAATGGTGACTGCCTGTGTCCCAGGGGCAGCCCTCTGGACACATGCGGGCCCTTCGGGGTTAAAAACTATATTGTTTTCAGTCAGTCATAATTCATAATTTATAATTGGTGATCCCGATGGGATCCAGCGAGCGCTACGCGATACAACAATTGGTATTAGTAATATAATGACATATCTCTACAATACGGCAAGGTAATTCAAATGTCGAATAGAGAAAGAGAAAAGATACCGGACGGATCATTCCGGCTCTCCTCTTTTACTGAAGTTATGATAAAACAACGATATGTAACGGAGCGGGTCATATATAACAGTCGGAAAAAATCGAATGCTCTCGTATAAAAAATGTCCTTTGTATTCTTCATATTAGGCCCTGACCATCCAGGATACACAGGTATTAACTCGGACTCCGGTGATCGGAGATCAGAGTCAAAACCCTTGACGCTGTTAGACAAACAGGTTATATTTGTATATTCTCATCAATGGTCAAAACGCCTTATCAAGGACTCTGGTTATGGCTAAATTAGAACTCACCCGACAGGAAATCTGGACCATCCTCTGCTGGGCCGGCGACGAAGGTGACAGTGATAAAATGCCTCAATTTTATACTGAGGAGGAAGCTTCTGCTCTGGGCAAATTACGGACGGCTTACCGGGAGGAAAAAGCAAAGCTCAGCGCGAAGGTCGAAGTCGTTCGAGAGAGAAACGAAGCGGATGAAGAGAACGCGCCCGATCCATTATGATTGCCTTCCAATGTCTTTTCTTCAACATCATTCCCGCCCGGCCTTTTTAATTTTTGTCTGCCTGATCATTGGTATCCCCCCATCCTCGCAAGGCGGTGTGGGGGATTGGACAGCCTTTACCTTTATCAATGATATCCGGTCGATCCTATTTGATCAGGACCTGATCTGGCTGGCGACCAGCGGCGGCGCTGTACGGGTCGAGATACCCGGTGAACAATTCACGGTATTTACCAATACAGAAGGGCTGAGCGGCAATGACGTCACTTCCGTTGTCATTGACCGTAATCGGGATGTGTGGTTCGGCACCCACGGTCAAGGTCTGGCACGCCGCCGTCATGACAACGGGTCCTGGCGGACCTTCAGCAGCCTAGACGGCCTGGCCAGTGAACGGATCACGGATCTGTTAATCGATCAAAATACCTTGTGGGTCGGCACGGATGATGGCCTCAGCGTGTTTATCTGGGGCAGGGACGTCGACGAAGACCGCGATACGTTTATTTTCTCCGATGCCTATCGCGGCTCGCGAGGTGTCCCGGTCGGCGGCCTGAATGACCTGGCCTTAAGTGCGACCACCATATGGGCGGCGACGGAACATGGCGTGGCCGCCGCCCCGCGTACCTCTTCGAACCTGAAAGATCCGTTAAACTGGTCCACCTTTAATACATTGGACGGTCTCCCTGAAAATAGAGTGACATCGGTCGCCATTTTAGATACGGTCGTATGGGTCGGCACGCGGTCCGGCGGTGTGGCCCGGTTTGACGGGGTATTCTGGACTCCTGTAAACAACGGCCTGCCGTTATTGGAAATCAGATCGCTGACGGTCATCAACGGGGTGCTATGGGCGGCTACCGGCGCCGAAGTGGTACAGTTTGATGGAACAGCATGGGCCTCCGTAGGCGGCGGAGCGGGGCCTGTGGGCTCGCGAACAGTCGCAGCCGATGAGGGGGGCAACATCTGGATAGGTGCAGCCCGCAATGGTCTGGGGCGCCTGGAAAACGGGTCGTGGCGTTTCCTCAAATCCACCGGCCCGGCCGCCAATATCATCGATGCGATTTATGTAGACCGGCGATCCATCCTGTGGTGCGGTTTCAATGAAGGCGGTGTGAGCCGGTTTGATGGACAGGAATGGGTGAGCTATACCACCGACGATGGCCTGGTCGCAGAGACGATCAGCATGGTCGGCGAAGATCCATCGGGAAAAAAATGGTTCGGCTCATTCGGCAAGGGACTTGCCCGTCTGGATGACAACGCTACAGCCGATAAAACCGATGACAGCTGGGAACAGTTTGATCAGAACAACAGCGTATTCGAAGGCATCCCCGGCGATCCCGGTTTTGTGGTCGTCAATTCATGGGACATCGACCGCTCGGGTGGACAGTGGTTCTCTAACTTCGTTATCGGAGCACAGTTCTTAAGCCCGTCCGGTCAATGGACGACATTTCGGGTTCGGGCAGGTGAACTGACCAATGCGCGTATCCGGGACATCGCCGTCAGCGCAGACAGCAGCGTGTGGTTCGCAACGGACAATCGCCTGTCACAATATACCCCCTCACTGAATACATGGCGGACCTACGGAACCCCGGACGGCCTGCTGAGTCCGCAGATCAACGCAGTAGCCGCCTCGACAACCGGTGATGTGTGGGCCGGTACAGACGGCGGTATCGCCCGCATCGAACCCAACGGCAATCTAACGCCGTTCGGGCTGCCTGCGGGTTTGAATACAGGCCGTGTCAATGCATTGGATACGGATGCGCGGGGTAATTTGTGGGTCGGTTCTCCCTCCGGGCTGGCACATTTTAATCCGGAGACATTCGGATGGCAGGTCTTTACCACGAGCAATAGCCCCCTGGCCGATCCGCTGGTTAAATCAATTCACGTAGACGCACAGACAGGGGAGGTGTGGATCGGAACCGGCCGGGGCATTAACCGTTTCGAATCGGGCGTTCTGCCGGCACGTAAGGCGCTCACCGGTGTGCAGGTCTATCCCAATCCGTTTATCCCCGGCCGGGGCGATGCCGAGGTGGTTTTCAATAAACTGGCAGACGGTTCACAGGTGTCCATCCTGACGGTAGACGGCCTGCTGGTCCGTCAAATTCCCCCCGATCAAATTATCGCCCAAAAACTGAGCTGGGATGGTCGCAATGCATCAGGACAGATGGTCGCCGGGGGTATATATCTATTCGTGATTACGGCTCCGGACGGAAACCTTCGGGCAGGGAAAATCGCCGTTATTAAATAACTATCCAGATACAAAACGCCGGATAGGGATCGGATGTTTGTCCCAGGATCCATATCACTCTAAATTATGACCATTAAACGATGGCAGGATACTGAAGAGAATATGACGTTATGGGATCAATGGGTGGCGGATTCCAATAATGGAACCATATTTCAGACGCTTCAATTTTTAACCTATCACCCGACCGATCGGTTTATAAATCACCACCTCTGTATCTATAAAAGGAATAAGTTGTTTGCCGTCATGCCGGGGGCTGAGGTTTCGGAAGAGGGCGGACCGGCTTTTGTTTCCTATCCGGGGGCGTCGTACGGGGGTATGGTGGTTTCTTCAGATTGCCGTTTAGAGGATGCCGTGCGGCTTGTTGATACCTTGGTTGCATACATCCGTACGGCCGGTTTTACCCGAATAGAGCTGACATTGCCTCCGACACCATACTACCGGACTCCCAATCAAACCCTTGATTTTGCGCTGGTGCACGCTGGTTTTCAGTATCGAAAACGGGAACTGACCAATATCGTCTCTCTCAATATACCACCTGATAAAGTTTTACAGAACCTGCCGGAAAAAACCCGCGCAGACATCCGCCAGGCGATTAAGACCGATATCCGGATAGAATGGATCGACGATCCATCGGATACGTTGCTTTCGGTGATGTATGGCATGCTGCAGGACAATAGAAGCTATCTGGGATTGGATTTTCCGCCAACGCATACCCTGCCGGAGCTAAGTCGCATACGTGACCTGAATCCCGGCAGGCTTGTGCTCGGGGTCGGCTATGCAGAGGAGATCCCAGTCTCTACCACTCTGGTTTTTCGATGTAACAGACAGAGCCTGTTGACCTTTTACATCTGCCATGACCGGCAGGCGCGGGATGGGCATCCCGTACATTATCTTCTGTATGATTTAATTTGTGAAGGCGTCCGGAAGCAGTATCGTATCCTGGATTTCGGCATCTCTACGGTCAATATGGCTCCATTGAACAGTCTGATTCGTTTCAAAGAATCTTTCCGCGCCCGGAATTTTTTCCGTGACACATTCGAATTAAAGGTGTAATAAAGACAAACGCATAAAACCCAGGGATATAATTTATAAATCACCATATATCACTCTTCCGAGGTTTCCATGTCCAAACTCATCCAGGGTATTCTTCCCGCATTATGCACGCCGTTTGATGACCATCTGTCGTTGGTCGTCGACCGTGTGCCACCGCTGGTCCGGGCGTTGATAGATGCCCGAACTAATGGTTTTTTTGTGTGTGGTGGTACAGGCGAAGGACGGCAAATGACCGTCGAAGAACGACGACGTATGTGCGAGGCCGTGTGCCGGACTGTCGCCGGTCAGGTCCCGGTTGTGTTTCATGTAGGTGGAACGACCACAGAGGACGCCGTAGAACTGGCTCGCCACGCCCGGTCGCTGGGGGCAGATGCTGTGGCCTCTGTGGCACCGGCAGATCAACCCAACGATCTGGCCGCAGCGGTCAAACATTATGCGGCCATCGGTGGTGCGAGTGACCTGCCTTTCTATGTCTACTGGCTGGCTACCGATGCGGATGGAAGTGTCACGCCGGGGCAATTTTTAGCGGCCATGGAAAGGGTGCCCAATTTTGCAGGCGTGAAATTTACCGATACGAATTTCTATAAGTTTCAGCAGCTCATCGACCTGTCCCACGGGACGTTGAACGCCATCACGGGGCCGGATGAGATGTGTATTGCCGGCATGGCCATGGGTAGCGACGGCGCCATTGGTACGACCTATAATATCATGCCCCGGCTGTACGTGGACATGTATGAAGCATTTCATGCCGGCCGGGTTCCTGAGGCGATGGAGATGCAGGTTAATGCCAATCGCGTGATCGCCCTCCTGATTTCTGTCGGCGTCCTGGGCGGCGTCAAAGCCATGCTTGGCTGGCGAGGTCTGCCTGTAGGGCCGCCCCGCCCGCCCATCCCCGCTCTGACCCCCGAAGGGGAAACCTGCCTCCGGGCCGGTCTTGACGCGTTCGATTTCGATGTGGCTTGATGACAAAAGATACAGGATTGATGGCTATGACTCCGTATTCCGAAACCCCGAAGGGCTCGAGGCGTCCCCAAAGGGAACCTTCCATCCGAAGGCCCAAAGGGTTCAATGCGTCTCCAAAGGAGACCATCAATCCGAAATCCCTTCACCCCCGTATTCTCCACATCGCTCCCTTCAATACGGCGGGTCTCCCTGCCGCCTTTGTAAAAGCGGAACAGGCCTTGGGCTATGAAAGCCGGCTGATCACTTTCAGCCCCAATGAATTCGCCTTTGAAGAGGACCTCTGTCTTGACCTGCCCTGGATGAATGGACGGACTTTTCGAGCCATGCGTAATGTCCTCTCTTCGGCGAGCCGTCGATCAAAAAAAGGGCATGAAGCAACGGCTTCCTCCGGCAAGGTTCCGCTGGTTTGGAAACCCCACTTTCTGGAAGCAAATTTGATCGCATGGAGAGAACGACTGTGGCGTCCAAAAATAGAAGAAGCCTTGAAGCGGCTTGATTTTTTTTCGTTCGATATATATCAATTTGATGGCGGTATGGACTTTTATCGTCAGGGCGAGATAGCTAAAGCGCTTCAAGAACGAGGGAAAAAAATAGTGTGCTGCTATTTCGGCAGTGACCTGCGGACCCGTGGGGTCCTGTCGGCGCTGGACGAAATCAGTGAGATAAACTTCACGGTTGAATTCGATCATCTGCAGTTACACCCGGAAATACAATACCTTTTTTTTCCATTCGACCCATGGCGGTTTCAACCAGTCGAACGCAACAACACGCGGCTGCGCCTCTTTCATTCCGCAACCAACAGAAGGTACAAAGGGTCAAATCATATCATTAAGATCGGGCAGCGGCTGGAGGAAGAATTTGAGGTCGATTTCGTTTTTATGGAAAATACGTCCCACGAACAGGTGCTTACCGCGAAGCAACACAGTGATATCGTCATTGATCAGATCACCAATATGGGGGGCGTCGGCTACGGCATCAGTTCACTGGAAGCCCTTTCGATGGGCATTCCTGTATGTACGCGATTAACGCCCGAATACGAAGCATTTATACCTGACCACCCCTTCGTCCATGTCACGCCTGATACGTTGTACGATCAACTCGTCGCGCTTATCCGTGACCCGGCGTTGAGACTACACCATGGTCGGCATAGCCGGGAGTGGGTGGAAGCGTATCATGATGCGCGCAGCATCGTCCGGCATATGCATGCCATGTATAAAGAGCGGGGATGGGAAGGGTTAGGGGGGCAGGGGGGCCTTTGTCCACTTGCCGATTTCACATAGGAGACCAACAACACATGTCCATGGCTGATAAGATAAAACAGCTTGAAGCGCTGAGAGAACAGGCCGCTAAGGGAGGTGGGGAGGACCGCATTGCCCGGCAGCATGAGGCCGGAAAATGGACGGCCCATGAACGGGTGGCTTTTTTGCTTGATGAGGACAGCTTTCAGGAAATAGGGGCGTTTGTAACCCATCGCTGTAATGATTTCGGTTTGGGAGGGAAAGAAATATTAGGGGACGGTGTAGTCACCGGATTCGGGATGATTGAGGGGCGGCGTGTATATGTAGTGTCCGAAGATTTTACGGTTTTCGGTGGTTCCCTTGGTGAAGCATACGGAGAAAAAATATGTAAGATTATGGACCTGGCTATGAAGAACGGCGCCCCTGTCATCAGTCTGAAAGATTCAGGCGGTGCCCGCATTCAGGAAGGGGTTATCAGTCTGGCCGGGTATGCGGATATCTTTCTAAGCAACGTCATGGCCTCAGGGGTCATCCCCCAGATCTCTGTCATCATGGGGCCCTGTGCAGGCGGGGCGGTATACTCACCGGCGATCACAGATTTCACCTTCATGGTCGAAGACACGAGTTATATGTTTATCACGGGGCCTGATGTTATTCGGTCGGTTACGCATGAAGAGGTAACCTTCGAGGAATTAGGCGGCGCCCAGGTTCATAACTCAGTGACCGGTGTGGCCCATTTTTCTGCCCCGGATGAAGCCTCCTGCCTGTTACAGGTTAAGCAACTTATGGCGTACCTGCCCTCCAATAATATGGAAGACGCGCCGGCAATTCCCTCATCTGATGACCCGAACCGTATGGACGAGGCCCTGACCGGTATCGTGCCCGACGATCCGAATAAACCTTATGATATAAGAGAGGTTATTACCCGGGTCGTTGATCACGGTGACTTCTTTGAAGTGCACAAGCGTTTTGCCGATAATATGGTCGTCGGTTTTGCCCGTCTGAACGGGAAATCAATCGGGATCGTCGCCAACCAACCGGCGTCTCTGGCTGGTGTCCTTGATATCAATTCCTCGGTTAAAGGCGCACGTTTCGTCCGGTTCTGCGACGCGTTCAATATTCCTCTTGTGGTGTTCGAAGACGTACCTGGTTTTCTGCCCGGCGTCAGCCAGGAACACGGCGGCATCATTAAAGAGGGCGCTAAATTGCTGTATGCGTTCTGCGAAAGTACCGTGCCTCGCCTGACTGTCGTTACCCGAAAAGCCTATGGCGGCGCCTACTGCGTCATGAACAGCAAGCAAATCCGGGCCGATGTCAACTATTCCTGGCCGACCGGCCAGTTTGCCGTGATGGGACCGGAAGGATCGGTCAATGTCCTGTATCGCCGGGAACTGGCTCAGGCAGATGATCCGGATGCCCTGCGTGAGAAGCTGACTGGAGGATTTCGGGAGAAATTCGACAACCCTTACGTGGCGGCCCGCATGGGCTATATTGATGAAGTGATTAAGCCTCAGGAAACGCGGCCGCGTCTTATTGCCGCCCTGGAAATGTTAAAAGACAAACGGGATATCAATCCCCCGAAAAAACATGGTAACATACCCTTGTAGGCGCCCAGCGTACCGTGCACCTGCAACAGGCCTGATTACGATATAAGGATGACCCATGTTCAACAAAATTCTGATCGCCAACCGAAGTGAAATTGCCGTGCGGGTCATGCGCACGTGCCGGGAGATGGGTATCCACACGGTGGGGGTATTTTCCGAAGCGGACCGCACGGCACTGCATGTACGTTTTGCAGACGAGGCCTGTCTTATCGGCCCCGCACCCTCAGCCGAAAGTTATCTCCGCACGGAAAAAATCATCGAAGTCGCCCGTCAGACGGGTGCCGATGCGATTCATCCCGGCTACGGTTTCCTGTCTGAAAATGCTGACTTTGCGGATCAATGCGCCGATGCCGGCATGACGTTTATTGGCCCATCAGGCGATGCGATGCGGGCTATGGGCAGCAAAACCGAAGCACGAAAAACGATGCGCCAGGCTGGTGTACCGGTGGTGCCGGGCACCGAAGAAGGATTGACTGATGACACGGAAGCCCTGGAGATTGCTCGGGAAATAGGTTATCCCGTACTGATTAAAGCAGCTATGGGTGGGGGTGGCAAAGGGATGCGGATTGTACAAAAGAAGGACGAATTAGAAGGCGCCTTACGCGCTGCCAGGTCGGAAGCCCAATCCGCGTTCGGTGATTCAACCGTGTACGTTGAGAAATACCTGGTGGACCCGCGCCACGTGGAATTTCAGGTGCTGGCAGATAACTACGGGCATGTGGTTCACCTCGGGGAACGGGAATGTTCGGTGCAGCGGCGTCACCAGAAGCTCATCGAAGAGTCCCCATCCTGTATATTGGATGAATCGCTGCGCCGTGCCATGGGGGAGATTGCGGTTTTGGCTGCCAAAACTGTGGACTATGTCAATGCGGGAACGATAGAATTTATTGTAGATCAGCATCGCCACTTCTATTTTCTGGAAGTGAATACCCGGCTTCAGGTAGAGCATCCGGTCACGGAGATGAGAACGGGACTTGATCTGGTCAGAGAACAAATCAAGATTGCCGCCGGAAAACCGTTGCCGTTTACCCAGGAAGAGGTCCCCTTACGAGGGGCGGCCATCGAATGCCGTATCTCTGCAGAAGATCCGGACGAGAATTTTATCCCTTCCGTCGGCCTGATCACCCGGTTAACTGAACCCAGCGGCCCTGGTGTTCGAATCGACAGCGGATTTTATCAGGGATACGATATACCGATTTACTACGATCCGATGATCGCCAAGCTGATCGTCTGGGCGGAAACCAGAGAGGCCGCTATCGCCCGTATGGAACGTGCCTTGAACGAATATGACATCGGTGGCATTAAAACAACCATCCCCTTTCATTTGCGTGCCCTGGCCGATCCGATGTTTATTTCCGGGGATTACTCCACCGGGTTTGTGGATCAGATGACAGTCAGCCCTTATGATAGCCCTGGCGATGTTCGCATTGCGGCTGCATTTGCGGCCGTCATTAAACATCGTAGTCGACATGCCGTAAGAAAAACAGATCCCAGCCAAACCGGGCATGCGCACAGCCCCTGGAAACTATCGGGGCGCCGGGCGGCATTGAGAGAAGAATTGTAACTGCACACTTGGTCCCTTTCCTGATGTGAGGAATCCACCTTGAAATATCTGGCAAATGTCGGCGAAAACACCTATCACATCTCCCTGGATGATCAGGATACCAGGATAGATCTGGATATCAACGGCGAACCTTTGCTGATCGATTTAGTGCCGATCAACGGAGATCATACCTACTCGTTACTCATAAACGGCCGTTCTTGTGTGGCCACAATGATGGATATGGATGAGTCCTGTCAGGTGATGATTGACGGAAGGGTCTATGCGGTCGATGTGGAGGAGGAAGAATTAGCCCGTCTAAGAAGCCAGGTGAAGCGGAAACATCATGCCGGAGGTGAGCAGATTAAAGCGCCGATGCCCGGTCGTATCGTCGATATAGAAGTAGCCGTGGGTGACACCGTCGAATCCGGCCAGGGCGTGGCCATTATAGAAGCTATGAAAATGGAAAATGAACTGCGAGCCCTTACGGGCGGGGTCGTTAAAGAAATACGAACCCGGGTAGGCGACGCGGTGAATAAGAATGATATCCTGGTGGTGCTGGAAGAAAAATCATGAAAGTGGTGATTTGGTGAAGTTTTTTTTGAATCACTAAATCACGTCTCCCCTCTTTCCTGCTCCATCACCACATAAATCCCGGTCAGAACCAGCATACCCCCGATCAATGTATATCTGGTTATTTCTTCATTCAGAATGAGGTAGGCCAGGATGGTCGAGCCGATTGGTTCGGTCAGGATAACAACGCTTACCAGAACGGCCGACAGATATTTCAACGCCCAGTTGAGGGAGGAATGACCCAGGAGCTGGGGACCTACCGCCAATCCAATCAGGATAAGATAGGTGGACGGCGTATAGCCCGACATAGGCTGACCTGTTGCCAGAGCCAATCCCACAAGCCATACTGCGGCGGTGGAATATACCACGGTGATATACGGCAACAAATCAACCTGACCGCGCAGTTCACGTCCGATGACGAAGTAACCACCGGCAGATATCGCCCCGGCGATCGCCAGCAGATCTCCGAACAACGGATCTATCCCCCTCGTGTAATCTCCATATCCAATGACTACACCGCCGGATACAGCCACCAGAATTCCTGTAAACATCCGGGCTGACAGGCGTTCCCGTAGGCCCCAGTGAGAGAGCATACCCACGAATAAAGGCGCCGTGGTCACCAGCATCACCGAGCTGGCTACCGAGGTATAAGCCAGCGAGGTAATCCAGGTGGCAAAATGAACCGCCAGCAGCAGGCCTGCCAGGCTTGACCACAGCCAAACGGAGGTTGACCATTTTAAAAAGTCATTGCCCTGTTTGATTGAAGTGATCGGAATGAGGATGACGGCCGCTATCGAGAGTCGGTACGCCGAAATGGCAAACGGCGTCGCTTCCGCAAGCCGGATAAGAATGGCTGCACAGGACATGCAGGCGACACCGAATGCCAGACAGGAATAGAGAGGTAGAGGTGCGGGGATTTTCATTGGTGATTGAGAAATTGGTGATTGGTGATTGATTTTCGTCAGAGTATTGAAATTGTGTTGGACTGTCAACGCTTATTGCAATCAGTAAATTACCTTTGACAGACGTCCAGATTCTTAATATATACTAAACGCATCTTGGGTAATATTGCACCCAATCACCAATCACCAATCACCAATCACCAATCACAATTCACCAATGTCCTTTAAAGCTCTTCATCTCGCGGATATCCATATCGGTATGGAAAACTATGGCCGGATCGATCCGGATACCGGTCTCCATACCCGGCTACAGGATTTTGTAAAATGCCTGGGTTTCGCCGTCGAGACCGCGTTGGAGGAGGAGGTTGACCTGGTGCTGTTTGCCGGGGATGCTTACCGTACTTGCGATCCCAACCCTACGCATCAACGTGCGTTCGCCGCCCAGTTCCGGCGTTTTTCGGATGCAGGCATTCCGGTGGTGATGATCGTCGGCAATCACGACAATCCGGTCTCCTTCGGCAAAGCGACATCCATCGATATCTTCGGTACATTAAACAGAGGCGAGGTCCGGATCGTAGCCAGACCGGAACGCCTGGTAATAGACACAAAAAGCGGCAAGGCCCAGGTGGCCTGTCTACCCTGGCCGATGAAAAGTACGATCATGACACAGGAGCAATATAAAGGGCTGTCGGAAACGGAAATCAGAACGCAGATTGAAGATATATGCACCCGGATAATCCAGACTTTCGCTGATGAAATGATCCCCGATCATCCCGCCTTCCTGATGTCCCACATTACGGCGACGAACGCAACCCTGGCCGGCACGGAACGAGCGGCGGTAATCGGTCATGATCCGACGATTCTGACCAGCGTCCTGGCCAACCCGGCCTTCGACTACGTGGCACTGGGCCATGTGCATAAATTTCAGGATCTGAACCCGAGCGGCGAACCTCATGTCATCTATCCCGGTAGTGTGGAGCGGGTGGATTTCGGGGAAGAGCATGAAGCCTGCGGTTTTTGTATCGTGGAATATGAGGGCAAAGGACAGACCTCCTATCGTTTTATCGAAACACCTGCCCGCCCGTTCGTCACGATTGACGTGGAGATACCACCGGATGAACCACCGACAGAGTACATGATCCGGGCTATCCGCCGCCGGAACCTGACGAATGCTGTCGTGCGGGTAATTTATACTGTGGCAGAGGAGCAACAGCATCTGGCCGATATCAAGGAAGTGCGGGAGGCACTGAAAGAGGCGTTCCTTGTTGCTTCCATCATCCGGAAAACCGAGGCTCCCGAGCGGGTTCGTCGGGCATCGGTATCGGAAGAATTGAACATTCAGGAGGCGCTGGATAGATATTTTGAAAACAATCCGACGCTGAAGCCTTTTGTCGAAGATATGAAATCCTATGCCCGGCAGTTGGAGCATGAGCTTTTCGAAGAGGAACAGGGCCGCATGCAAAACGTCGAGCCGGGAGCAAAGGAATAACGCTATGCCATATGTCCTGGTGACCGGCGGAACCGGTATGGTCGGCAGCACGATGGTCGATTATATATTGGCCGAACATACGGATTATGATGTGGTGGCCATGCGACGTGTCGATTCGAATTTGAAGAATATAACCCATGTCTTGGATCATCCCCGCGTGCATTGGGAAATGGGAGATCTATTGGATTTGGAGAGCCTGAAACGTATTTTGACGACCTACAAACCTGTCCGGTGTTTTCATACGGCAGGCATGTCCCATGTCCCGGCCGCATGGCGATTTCCACAGGACTGTATGCAGGTCAATGTGATCGGCCAGATTAACCTGTTTGAGGCCATACGGGAAATATGTCCTGAATGCTGTATTCAGATATGTGGCAGCAGTGAGGAATATGGATTGGTCCTTTCGCACGAAGTGCCCATTAAAGAGACCAATCCGTTACGACCGTTATCACCGTACGGATGTAGTAAAATCGCCCAGGATATGCTGGGTTATCAATACACCAAGGGCTATGGCATGAAGATCGTGCGTACCCGGGCGTTCAATCACAGTGGGGCTCGACGACATGAAGATTTTGCAGAAGCCTCTTTTTCAATCCAGATCGCTCGCATTGAACAAGGGTTACGCGAACCGGTTATTGAACACGGTAATCTCGACGCCATACGCGATATGACCAACGTGAAAGATGTGGTCCGTGCCTACTGGATAAGCCTGGATGGCCAATGTGAGTGGGGTGAGGTGTATAACATCTGTTCCGGTCGTGGACCACGTATTCAGGGGATGTTGGCCTACCTGATCAGCCTGACGGATATAGATATAACACTCGCGTCTGATCCGACGCTGACGAGACCTTCTGATATACCAATCTTAATAGGCGATTATACTCGATTCAGTCAGGCCACCGGCTGGGAACCCACCTATACATGGAAGGAAACCATAGCCGAATGCCTGGACTACTGGCGTCTGCAAGTGCAGAGTACAAAATGATGAGTTCCGAGTTCTGAGTGCTTTTCATTCACCATTCACCAATCACCATTATCAATGATCCCCGTCCGTCTATCTCTTAAAAATTTCCTCAGTTACGGCGAAGAAGTGCCTCCTCTGGATTTCACGCCCTTGCATGTGGTCTGTCTGTCCGGAGATAACGGCCACGGCAAATCCGCTTTGCTGGATGCCATGACCTGGGCCATCTGGGGCGAAGCGCGGAAGGCGGCCGGCGATCGTAAGCCGGATGAGCGGCTGTTACGGATGGGCGCTGCAGAGATGGCCGTTGAATTCGAATTCGATCTTGAAGGCGATAGATACCGGATTCTCCGTCAGTATCGGACCGGTCGTGGCGGTAAAAGCACCCTGGAATTCCAGATATACAGCGCGGAATCCGAGGGCTACCATTCCCTTACACAGCCGAATATTACAGCCACGCAGCGCCGCATTATGGACACGCTGCGCATGGATTACACCACCTTTATCAATTCGGTCTTCATCATGCAGGGCCGCGCCGATGAATTTACCAATCGCAGTGCGCGGGAGCGTAAGAAAATTCTGGCGGACATCCTTGGTCTCTGGCGGTATGACGAATTGATGGAGCGTGCCCGGCAGAATGCGACGACAGCAGAAAAAGCGGTTGCAGATCATGATTGGCATCTACAGCAGATCAATGAAGCGTTAGAGGAACAGGATGCATGTCTGCAATCGATTTCAACCCTGCAGACGACGATTCAGGATTTATCCGGTCAGATAGAAAAAATCGACCAGGATGTAAATGATTGGCAACTTAAACAGGCCGAACATGAAACGGCAAGGCTGCAGTGGGCGGAATGGCAGAAGGCGTTTACAGATCGGCAGAAGGAGCAAAAGGAGTTAGAGGGTCAACTTGACCGGCAGCGCAAACAGATGGGCGTTTATCAGGACGCGCTGGCTGAACGGGACACGATTGAACAAGCCTACCAGGCCTATCAGACCCTGGTACAGGAACAAGAGACTTTCAACGAGAAACTTCAGATCCTTCGACAATTGGAAAGCCAACGAGCCCAGCTTGATCGTGAGGTCAATAACGCCCGTCATGAAGTAGAAAGCCGGCAACAGGTCTGGATGACCAGGAAAGAGTCTATTGAACGAACCGTCGAAGAGACGCGGGCCCTGCTTGATCAGGATGGGGTTATCGGGAAAGGATATCAGGATTTACACCGGGCGCGCCAAGCCGATGAGAATTGGGATAAGAAAAGGCTGCGTTACGATGAACTTGATCAGCAGTTGCGGGCCCGTCAGGACAAACTGGTTCAAGCCAGTACGGCATTACAGGGTGAATTGGGCGGCAATAAACTACGAATTAAAGAGTTGAAAGCCAGAACGGCGTTGATCGATCAGCATCAGGCTCAGGTAAACACCTTTGGCGAAAAGCTGGATCAGCTCCGGCAGATTGAACAGAGACAACAGGAGATTACAGAACACGGCCGTACGCTGAACAGCCATATTGAAGTCCTGAAAGACAAGATTAAACTATTTGAGAAAGAGGATGAGGACCACCATGCCACATTAAAAGTCCTGCGACGGGGTACAGATTCTCATTGTCCCCTTTGTGATGCCGCCCTGGATGACCGTCGTCGCGAGACCATCGAATTAAACCTGGGTGAGCATCTCCACCAACATACGGTAGAGATTCAAAAAATGCATCGCGGTATCAAAATAGCCGATGATGAGAAGAAACAGTTGTCGATCCTGTATAAAGAACAGCGACCACAGCTCAGTAAGTTGCAAGACGTACAGCAAGCGCTCGTTACAGCAGAAAACGCCGTTCAGAATGCCCGGCAGGACGCCCAGGATTTGCGAGCGTGCAGGGAACAGATAACCGCCTTGCAGACGCGCCTCGATACGAGCGCTTTCGCTCCTGAACTGCGGCAACAGATCGAAAATTTGCAGACGGAAAAACATACGCTGAGATATAATCCGGAGCGGCATCAGGTTTTAAAGAATAAAATCAGGGCGTTGCAGCATTTTGAATCCGATAAAGTCCGGTTGGATGAAGCACAAAAACGACAGGAACAGGCGACCGGTTCCTTGCCCGAGATACACGAGAAATTGACGGCCTATGAAACACAACTGGCCGATCATTCCTATGCGCCGAAAGCCTGTGCGGCACTTAAAGATATAGAGCAGCGTATTGAAGCGTTGGATTACAAGGAATCCCGCCATCAGGATGTGCAACATCGTCTGCGGAAGATAAAAGATATTGCGGACAAGAAAGACCAGTTGGATCAGGCCGTTCGCCAGTATGACACGGCAAAGGCAGCATTAACCGAGCGGGAAATGCGTGTGCAAACACTTCAAGATGAATTACACCGTTTGTCCGATCGTATAAAATCGTTTGAGGAAAATGCAAAAGAAGTCGACGGCATAGATCGTCAACTTAAATCGCTGCGTGAAAATCGTCAGGCGCTGCAAAAGGATGTGGATCAGGCCAATCGTCGTCTGGGCGCTGAACAACAAAAGGCCGATCGCCTGAAAACCATGGCGGCGACACGGCCCGAAATCAAGGCACTGCGGCAGCAAGCCGCTAAAGATCAGCAGGTGTATGAGAAGCTCACCGTCGCCTTCAGCAAAGACGGTATTCCAGCGCTGATCATCGAGAACGCCATACCGGAAATCGAGGAAGAAGCCAATCGTATTCTAAGCCAGTTGACCGGTAACAGGACACAGATCACCATCGAACCACTGCGTAACCTGAAGACCGGCGGTACGAAAGAATCGCTGGATATCCACATCAGCGATGAACTGGGTACGCGTCCCTATGAAATGTTTTCGGGCGGAGAGGCCTTCCGTATCAACTTCGCCCTGCGTATCGCTCTGTCGAAATTGCTTGCCCATCGGGCAGGTACCCGATTACGTTCCCTTATTATTGACGAAGGATTCGGTACTCAGGATTCCCAGGGCCTTGAATATCTGGTAGAGGCGCTCCAGAGTATCCAGGACGATTTTGAAAAAATCATCGTGGTGACCCATCTGGAACGCCTGAAAAATGCATTCCCCGCCCGTATTGAGGTAATTAAGCATCCGGATATCGGGTCGCTTTATGAAGTGGTGACCTGACCGTATTTTGTGCTTGGTTCTTTGCGTTTGGTGTGTATTTTGTGTAAATTCCCAGTTCAGCGTGCAGAGCTTAAACATATAAAGGAGGATGCATATGTTGTATCGGTTTATGCTTATAGGTTTGATTTTGTGCTGGTCTGTTTCGGTAAATGGTCAAGAACCTGTGGATCAGCAGATGATCGCAAAAATCAAAATGGAAGGCTTTCAGCGGTCCCAGGTAATGAAAACGCTCCGCTATCTGACGGATGTGGCCGGACCACGCCTGACCGGGTCGCCGAATTGGCGTCATGCCGGCGAATGGAGCAGAGATACGCTTAAAGATTGGGGGTTGAAGAACAGCAAACTGGAACCCTGGGGTACGTTTGGACGGGGATGGTCTATTGAGGCCTTTTCCATCGAAATGCTGGAACCGCAATACCAGCCCTTGCTGGCGTATCCGAAAGCCTGGACGCCGAGTACCGACGGCATCATTACAGGGGCGCCGGAGTTCATAGAAATTACCTCCGAGAAAGATTTTGAAAAGTATAAAGGTAAGTTGGCCGGAAAGATTGTCATGAACCGGAAACCGGCCCCTGCCGGACCCCATTTTGAAGCAGATGCCCGGCGTAATACAGACGAATTCCTGGCGGATCGGGCGAAAGCCATATCCCCGGGCGGCGCCAGTACCTTCTGGGATCTGCAAAAGCGGCGGGTTACATTTGGAAATCGCAGAAATGATCTTCGGGCCTTCTACAGAGAAGAAGGGATTGCAGCCCTGATCGAGCCCAGTGGTCGGGATCACGGCGTCCTTCGCGTGAGTTCGGAAGGGTCGCAGGATATGGATTCAGAGGATACGTATCCGGCGTTCGTGATGGCCAAAGAGCACTATGGCCGTATCCTGCGTCTTATGGATCAGGATATCCCCGTTTCCATTTCTCTCAGTTTGAAGACCCGGTTCCATACGGACGATACCAGAGGCTACAATGTGATTGCCGAAATACCCGGTACGGATAACGAATTAAAAGCGGAGATCGTCATGCTCGGGGGCCACCTTGACTCGTGGCATTCAGGTACCGGTGCGACGGACAATGCCGCTGGATGTGCCGTGATGATGGAGGCTGTGCGAATCCTGAAGGCACTCGACATACAGCCGAGACGAACGATTCGAATCGCCTTATGGAGCGGTGAAGAACAGGGATTGCTCGGATCTATCGGATATGTCAATACACATTTTGCGGATCTGGAAACCATGGAATTGAAATCGGAACACGAGAAACTGTCCGGTTATTTTAATATGGACAACGGCACGGGTAAAATCCGGGGAATCTACCTGCAGGGGAACGAAGGCGTACGACCGATATTCGAGGCCTACATGAAACCGTTCGAATATCTGGGCGCCACCACGATTTCAACGCGCAACACGGGTGGAACGGACCACCTGTCTTTCAATTGGGCGGGCCTGCCGGGATTCCAGTTCATTCAGGACTCCATCGAATATGGAACACGCACCCATCATACCAATATGGACGTGTCAGAATATGTCGTCGAAGGCGACCTGAAGCAGGCGTCCGTGGTCATCGCCACCTTTGTCTATCATACCGCTATGCGGGATGAAAAACTACCCAGGATGCCGTTGCCTGCGCCGCCTGAACCTGAAGAGGAGAAAATGCCGGCGCAGTAATTTAAAAGCTATAGGAAGGGGTTAAAATGCGACTTGGTATTGTCGGCTTTGCGCCCGGGGATCCGCGAGCAATTACAGCAGAACAGTTGAATCGCGCCTGTGCGCTCGGGGTCACATCCGTCTGTTATCACGGTCCGGGGGACGTTCTGTTCGATTTAACCACGGCTGATTTTGAGCGCGTCAACAGTCTGTACGATGAAGCCGGTCTGGAACTGGCGCAGTTTGGGGTCGGGTATAGCGCATGTCTATTTGATCCCGACGATCAAGTGCGTGCACATGTTATTCGTACCATCCACCACGGTATTGAAGTCGGTGTCAAACTGCGTGCCGGATGCGTCCTGATCCGCACCGGCAGCTTGAATCCGACCGGTTCGTATAATCCCTCACCCAAAAACCATGAGCAGGGACGCCTGGATACGCTCATTGATACCTTGCGCCGTGTTGCGGACAAAGCGGAACAGGAAGGCATGACGATCGTCGTGGAGACGCATGTCCTGACGATTATGGGGTCGCCCGAAATTAATCAAGAGGTTATCGAGGCGGTGGACTCCGACCGGATGCGGGTGGTTATGGATTTTGTGAATCATTTCCAATCGCTGGAACAGGTATACAACAGCACCGAGCGCCTGAACCATATTTTCGATATCATGGGTCCCATATCAACCGTTGGCCATGTCAAAGATATTAAAATGTCCCCCGGTCTGGTGCTGCATATCGACGAAGAGGTTCCAGGAGAAGGCGTCCTCGATGTAACCACGGCCCTGCAACGGTGGGAACAGAGCCATCCGGACGGCTATATGCTGGTTGAACATCTGCCGGAAGAAAAAATACCCGTCGCCGTCAACAATGTCCGGGTCCTTGCCCGGGATGCCGGTGTTGATATTCATTAAACCTGGCAGGCGTACAATATGGCATCTGTAGGGCGTGAAATTTCACGCCCCTATATTGCCCAACACCCGCGTGTCCATTCCAAATCCATCATCCCATGCGTACAGTCCTGATCCTGGCCTATTATTTCCCGCCCATGGGACTGGGTGGCGTCCAGCGGCCGTTGAAATTTTCTAAATACCTGCCTCAGTTCGGATGGCGGCCTATCGTGGCTACGGTCAAGGATGTATCCTATTACAGTCAAGATACGACACTGCTTGAGGAACTGCCGGAAGAAGTCGTCGTTTCCCGTTCAGGATCTCTGGATCCCTTGCGGCTGGCCTATTGTTTAGGGAAGCAGAAAAAGTCTACTGGAAGGACACGCAGCAGGGGCAGATCGTTGGCTCAATGGATGTTGTTTCCTGACAATCAGATCGGCTGGGTGCCGTTTGTTGTCATGCGCGCCCTTCATTTAATCCGAAGGTACGCTGTAGATGCCATCCTGACCACCTCACCGCCGGCGTCCAGCCATCTGGCCGGTTATCTGATACATCGCTTGACCGGCCTGCCCTGGGTCATTGATTTCAGAGATGCCTGGACAGGCGGCGAATTCGATCAGGCGCCTTCCAATGCACATCGCTGGTTAGCCTGCACTTTACAGCAGCATTTTATCCATCGTGCGACGCATGTGATCGCCGTTTCGCAAGATATTGTCGACGGACTGACAGATACCCTACCTGGTGCGCCGCCGGTCACTGTCATCCCCAACGGGTATGATTCGGCAGACTTTGCTTTCCCCGCTGGCCGGGCTCCGGCGAATAAGTTCATATTAACCTATTGCGGCGCTTTGAATGCCGCCCGCAATCCTGAACCGTTGTTTCAAGCCCTGCATCGTATGACGGCGCAGCAAGCCGACCTGGCTGACCACTTGGAGGTTCGATTGATCGGTGAAGATCTTGGTTTATCGGTGGAAACACTCATTCGGAAATATAAAATACAACATCTGGTAACCCACTTCGGGTATCTTACTCATGAGAAAGCGGTATCACAAATCCTTGCGGCAAACGCGCTGGTCATGTTTATTACATCGGAATCGCACCTGGTTAAGGGCGTTCCTACGGGTAAGATCTATGAATACCTGGCATCGGGGAAACCCATACTGGCTATCGCCCCGGACGGCGCGGCATCGGATCTGATTAAACGTTATGACCGTGGACAAACCATCCCGCCGGATGATGTTCATCAGATAGCTATGGCGCTTGGGACCTGGATCAAACAATATGAGGCCGGCGATTTACCTGAATATCCAGTTGATGATGAATCGATCCGCCCATTCAGCCGTTTTCAATTAACCGATCAACTTGCACAGATATTAAACCATGTCGTTACTCCCTGAACCGGTTCTAATAAAAGAAGAAATCCTGCCCACAGCCCTTGATCTGTCTGTCGTTATTGTCAGTTGGAACAGCGTTGAATTTCTGGAAGAGTGCCTGGGAGCGGTATACGAGGCGGCGGATGGACGGGATGTCGAGGTCATTGTGGTGGATAATGCATCGACCGACGGCAGCACTGATTTGATCAGACGTCGATTCCCGAATGTGTATCTGATTGTCAATCCAGGCAATATGGGCGTTTCGGTCGCGTTCAACCAGGGTTTGCAGGCCGGCAAAGGCAAATACATTCAGATGCTCTGTTCGGATACCATCGTCCAGCCTGATGCGCTGGATGCCTTGACGACCTTTCTGGATACGCACCCCGATGTCGGCGCTATCGGGCCGAAACTACTCTATCCTGATGGGCGGTTGCAACCTTCCTGCCGTACGTTCCCGACCTTGTGGACGTTCGCCTGGGAATTCCTGGGACTCAGCCGACTGTTTCCAAAACACCCGGTATTCGGAAGATGGCGTATGGGAGATTTTGATCATATGACGACGCGTGAGGTGGATCAGCCGCGCGGCTCAAGTCTTATGGTCCGGCACGCCGTCTGGGAGGAGATCGGAGGATGGGATGAAAATCTGGATATGTTCTTTAACGACGTAGACTGGTGTCTGCGGATCAAAGAACAGGGGTGGAAGATCTTTTTTATACCGGATGCCGTTATGAATCATTACGGCGGCAGCAGCGTGAAAAAAGTACGACCGCGCATGATTCTCGCCTCACATGGCTGTTGCTATCGTTTTTTCAAGAAACATCAAAGCAGCTTTCTCCACGCTCTGGCCATCCGCATGCTCGGGGTAGCGCTACTGGTTTCTGCCGGGATACGTTATCTTCTGGCACGGCTTACGCCTTCCAGAATTGCATAGGCATATAGAACGGCCTCATGCTGAATGCGCCCTCACGTCCCCATGCTTTCTTCTCTCAGTCTATCCAGAATCACACCCCCCTCTTCATCCATTATATGTAAAACCGCATCAAGAAAATCCTCGCCCAATGGGATATCTGCCGAGTAACCTGTACGTCGGACTTTTAATTCAACAAATCCATTTTTAACCCCCCGGCTTCCAATCGTCAACCGTACCGGCATCCCCATCAGATCCGCATCATTAAATTTAACACCGGGCCGATCGTTCCGGTCATCATACAGCACATCCAGGCCGGCTTCCGTCAAGGTGTCATACAAGGTGTCCGCCACCTGTATAACTTCAGGATTGCCGCCGGCCAGGCTCACCAGCATAATCTGAAACGGGGCGACACTGAGTGGCCAGCAGATGCCGTTCTCATCGTGATTCAGTTCAATAATCGTGGCTATCAGCCGGTCAACCCCGATGCCGTAGCATCCCATAACCAGCGGATGGGATGTATTCTGCCCATCCAGGTAAGTGGCGTCCATCACGGCGCTGTATTTGGTGCCCAGTTTGAAAATATTACCGACTTCAATACCGCGTTCGGATCGCAGCCTTTCGCCACACGAGGGACAGGCATGGCCGTCGGCCGCAGCGGTGATATCCGCCACGATATCCGCCTCATAGTCCCGGCCGTAGTTGACATGAGTCAGGTGATAGTCCACCTTGTTGGCGCCTGCGACCAGATTCGGGCTGATCGGCATCAGGTCATCCACCACCAGTAATACCCGAGATCGATCGATGCCGACAGGCGATCCGAAACCCGGCTCAGCGCCGATATCTAAAATCTCTTCAGGCGTGGCCGGACGAAGGGCCAACGCCTTGACGGCATTGCTGATTTTAGTCTCGTTGAGGTCCATATCTCCTCTGACCACCGCGAATACAAATTGATCTTCAAGAGGTCCGCTATCGACTGCGATCGAGGCGACCAGAAACACGGCTTTGGCTGTTTTCTCTGTTGAGATGTTCAGGAATGCCGCGAGTTCATCGATGGTTGTTGTACCGGGGGTATTGATTTCTTTAAGTGGCAGCGCCGTTTCAGGAGCCGGTTTTAATTTCTGAAAAGCCGCCACCTGACGATTTGCCTTATACCCGCAAGCGTCACACATCAGGATGGTATCCTCGCCATCCGGTGAAAGAGCCATGAATTCGTGGGCCATCGTCCCGCCCATCATGCCTGTATCGCTGCTGACGGCTACGACGTCAATGCCGCATCGTCGGAAAATATTGAAGTAGGCCTGATAGACCTGTGGATAATACGCGTCCAGATCTTCGAAATCAGCATGAAAGGAGTAGCCGTCTTTCATCGTAAATTCCCGCACACGAATCAAACCGCCGCGCGGTCTCGGTTCATCCCGGAATTTGGTCTGGATCTGATACACCATGAAAGGCAATTGACGATAGCTCTTGATCAATCCGGCGGCTAATGATGTGACGACCTCTTCATGCGTCATCCCCAGACAAAGGTCTCGATTATGGCGATCCTTCAGCCGGGCCATGTCACTGCCGATCTGCTGCCAGCGGCCGCTCTGTTGCCACAGTTCAGCGGGCTGGACGACCGGCAACGACACTTCCTGGCCGGTGATGGCTTCCATTTCTTCTCGAATAATCCGTTCTATACGGTGTTTAATCCGCTGACCAATCGGCAGATACGAAAAAATACCGGCGGCAACCTGTCTGACCAGCCCCGCCCTCAGCATAAGTTGATGGCTGATCAATTCCGCTTCGGATTGTTCCTCTCGAAGCGTTTGAAAAAAGAATCGGGTTAATCGCATGGCATATTCCTCAGTCCTTGATCCAGAAGGGCTGTGTCCAGGCTTTCGCATGCCCATGCCCCAGGCATTCGGCTCTGATGTAGATCGATTCAGATAGATTTTCAGGTGTGCCGGCCCAATGTTGAAATTCGTCCATGGTTATGACACAGCTGCCTGAGGTGAACTTTTGAGCGACGATGCCATCACGCATTATCCACCAGATCTCATCGCCGTCACTCTGCAAGGTGATTTCCTGACCATCAGATCGAACGCCGACCTGTTGTATAGACACGCCGGTGGATGCATAAAACCGACCTGCGTGACAGGCGTCTACGATGCTCCGCCAGGATACAGGCTCATTCTCAGGCCATTGCACGCAGTTCCAGGCCAGAAAGTAATCAATCGGTTCATGCTGGTCGTCTGTGCCATGGCCATAGACCTGCCATCCCTTGCTGAGGAGCCGGTCCCAGCGATTCGTAGCATTAGCTTCGCCCGACAAACGCTCAATCACACCGGTGTATATCTCCATGCCGCACAGGCCGGTCATGGTATCGAGAAGGGCGTCGGTTGTATAATCCGGGCGAGGCTGCCAGTTCGGATGGTCGTAGATGAACAGTCCACCCGCAGCATGCACCTCATCCATGATCTGTTTTGGTGTTAATGTTCTGGCAGGCAGTTCCCGGTCAGCGCCTAAATAGAGCAACGTCTGATTGTCTGACGAGCTCACTTCTATGGCGGGAACCAGGCACATCGAAGTCGCCGGCTGTAACGGCTTGACATCCAGGAGGGTGTCGTGTTCTGAAAAGGCCAGATAATCATAACCTGCTTCTTCATACAAACGAACATTTTCTTCAGGAGACAGGTGTCCGTCCGAAACGGTTGAATGGCCGTGATGATTCCCACGCAACCATCGATACGGCGTGTCAGGGTCGCAATAGGACGTCACAAAACGGGGCATGATGATCTCCCATATCTTAAAAAATAAGTGGCTATCAATATATGTCCATGCTATATTGCAACTCTGATAAAAATAGGCAAGAAAAATAAGACAAGATACAATATACAGGGCGCAGGATGGGGGATAGCGGGATCACCTTGCATCCTGTGTCGCCTCGACCAGAGGGAGATGCACCATGTCCGAAAAACAACAGGTGGCCTACGGCTTCTGGCCCAGTTCGATCTCTGCCGAAACGATGGGAGCGCAGACCCCGTTGCTTGACGTGCAATGGAATAAGACCGGCGACAGCCTGATCTGGCTGGAACGTCGCTCGGATCGGGGCGTTCTCGTGTGCCGCCGTGGTGATGAGGCGCCTTATGATCTTACCGACGGCTATATGGTCCGCGGCACCGTAGGATATGGCGGTGGAGATTATACCGTTTCAAAAGACAGCGTGGTCTTTGCTGAAAAAGATGGCCGGTTATATCATCAATCCCTGACGTCGGGATCGGCGCGGCCGATTACACCGGCATTCGGCGCCGCCGCCTCGCCGGTCGTATCCCCTGATGGCCGGTGGGTGTTGTATGTCCACACGTATGAAGATACCGATGTGGTCGGACTCGTGGACAGTCAGGGGCGACACTGGCCGGTGGATCTGGTATCCGGCGCGGATTTTTACATGCAGCCGATCTGGCATCCGGCAGGAGATCGAATCGCCTGGATAGAATGGGACCAGCCCCAGATGCCCTGGGACGGCACCCGGCTTAAAATCGCTCATCTTGATGGCGGGACGCCAGGCGTTATTGAGACGACATTGATGGGGGGCGACAAAGACACGCCCGTCTTTCAACCGGCCTTCTCACCAGATGGGACCTGGTTGTCCTATATCATCACCGAGGGGGAATGGGACCAACTGGTTATTCATAATATAGCCTCCGGTCAACGAAGGATTCTTGTCGAAGACGTTACACTCGCTGAACCGGCCTGGGTACAGGGGATTCGCGTCTACGGATGGCGTCCGGGCAGTGAAAAAATCTATTTTCATCAAAACGACCAGGGCTTCGGATCACTCTGGGAAGTAGATATCGAAAACCGTCATCGTACACAGATCGATACAGCGCCCTATACCTGGATTTCACAAATCGCAGTATCACCCGCACAGGATGTCCTCGCGTGCATCGCCTCTGCATCGAATGTCCCCGATCGTATTGTAACGATAGAGAAAAATCGCCGGACGATCCATCGCCGCAGCCGGTCCGAGATGATACCTGCTCAAGAGTTACCGGTACCGGAGGCGATCACCTGGTCGGCGTCCGACGGCGCCATCGTCCATGGCCTATACTATCCTCCGGCCAGCAGCCATTTTATCGGCGCCGGTAAACCGCCCGCTATCCTCTCCATTCACGGCGGCCCGACCGGCCAACAGACCGCGGTCTATTCTTCGGAAGTGCCGTTTTTCACCAGCCGGGGTTATGCTTATTTGTATGTGAATCACCGGGGAAGCACCGGCTACGGTCGTTCGTACATGACCGCTTTGCGGGAACACTGGGGCGAATACGACACGCAGGATGCCGTAAGCGGCGCCCGGGCGCTGATCGATCAGGATCTGGCTGATCCCGATCGGATCGTCATCAAAGGCGGCAGCGCCGGCGGCTTTACGGTTTTAAACGCCCTCGTGCATCATCCCGGCGTTTTCCGTGCGGGGCTCTGTCTGTACGGGGTGACCAATCTGTTTTCTCTGGCAACAGACACCCATAAATTCGAAGCGCGATACCTGGACATCATGGTCGGCATGCTACCGGAAACCGGGGCAAGGTATCAGGCCTGGTCCCCGTTTTTCCATGCAGATAAAATTCGTGATCCGGTGGCGGTGTTTCAGGGAACGGAAGACAAAGTCGTGCCGCCAGATCAGGCTGAATCGATCGTCCAGATCCTGCAACGTAACGGCGTACCACATATATACCGGCTGTACGAAGGAGAAGGACACGGCTGGCGTAAGACGGAGACGATTGTCTCTTTTTATGATGATGTAGATCGGTTTTTAAAGCAGCATGTGCTGATTGGTTGATTGATTTCGCTGCGCTCAATCTAAAGTAAAGAACGCCTCTTATAGGCTTTATTAGAACGCGCTCCGCTTCGCTCGCTGTACTTTTTATTGATTTACTGATCTTGGTCCTTTCAATCACCAAGTCACCAAATCACTAAATCACCATTTCCTAAAGGAGTTCCCATGCCTCATCTCGCCATTCATGGTGGTGAGCCGGTTTGTCACCCCCGCAAGTCCTGGCCGTCCTGTCCTCCTGCCGAGATCATGGATCGGGCGGTTGAACTGGTAAAAGATGCTTCGGTGTGGGAAGACATCCCCTGTGCTGTCTTTCGAAAGGCGCTCGCGGCTGAAACGGGTTTGCCGGTTAACACGACGTACGAACCACTGAATAAATCTCCCTTCTATATACCGCAATCCAAAAAGAGATATCATATTGATGAAGCATACTGGAAGGCGCTTGATCCTTCGCAATACGACTTGCCGGTATGCACCCGGGCCTATGAAAATGAAGCTGTTGTCATTCCTCATGCATTCCTTCTGGTTATTCGGGAAAATATTGAACTGGTTTCCGATGCGGTAGAGAAGGTGTATCAGTGTAGGGATGAATTGAAAGACGTGGCGTGAGCAGGTGGGCAGGAAAATTTGGTGATTGGGTGATTGGGTGATTGGATGATTGAAAATACTAAAAATAAATCAAACAGGAGGACATTTTATGCGGCGAATTTCTACTCTGGTTTTATGCACGACCTTGCTGGCGAGTACCATGGCCTGCGGATCGGACTCATCACCTGTTGACGGCAACACATCGCGGGATCCGAGGCTCTCTCAGATAAGCCTTCCAGCCGGTTTCAGCATCGATATCTACGCAGAAGGCGTGGAGAACGCCCGGTCGATGGCGTTGGGTTCGGACGGGACCCTGTTTGTCGGATCGCGTCGTGAGGGCAAGGTCTATGCGGTAAAGGATGTGGATGGGGACTATAAGGCCGATCAGGTTTTTACCATCGATAGCGGTCTGTATATGCCGAATGGGGTGGCCTTTCGAGATGGATCGCTCTATGTCGCCGAAGTCAACCGAATTCTACGTTATGACTTTATTGAACCCCGGATCGACAACCCGCCCGAGCCTGTGATCGTGAGCAACGGGTTTCCCTCCGACCGCCACCATGGCTGGAAATTCATCCGGTTCGGACCGGACAACAAGCTCTATGTACCGGTCGGCGGTCCGTGTAATGTGTGTGAACAGAATGATGAACGGTATGCAACCATCATGCGCATGAATCCGGATGGCACGGACCTGGAAGTGCATGTGAGCGGCGTGCGTAATACGGTCGGATTCGATTGGTCTCCGGGCACCCAGGAACTCTGGTTTACGGATAATGGTCGGGATATGCTGGGCAACGATATACCGCCGGATGAACTGAATCGAGTCACCCAGGCCGGTCAGCACTTCGGTTTTCCCTATCACCACGGCACGAATATCCCGGATCCCGATTTCGGCGGCAAACGGGCTAAGGATACCACCGTATCGCCGGCTTTGGAACTCGATCCCCACGTGGCGGCCATAGGGATGCGATTTTATACCGGTACGATGTTTCCGGAAGAATACCGTAATCAGATTTTTATCGCTGAACATGGTTCCTGGAACCGCGATCAGAAAATCGGTTATCGCGTAATGCTGGTCCGATTAAACGGCAGCGACCCGGTCAGCTATGAGCCGTTTATCGAAGGCTGGCTCCAGGGAGAGGATAACTGGGGCCGTCCTGCTGATGTGCTGGTCATGCCCGATGGATCGATGCTCGTATCGGACGACCAGGCGGGGTTAATTTATCGGGTCACCTATGATGAATTGAGTGATTGAGTGATTGAGTGATTGGTGAGTTGGCCCGGTGCTTCAGCGCCGGGTGGTATCGAATTGGTGCATGGTGATTGATAAATACATTGGGAAATATTGGGTGTTGCTCTGGTGGGTCGGGGCGATGGGTATGGTGACGGTGGATGCACTGGCTGACCCTGTGGATGCGTATATTCGGCAGCAGATGGACAGGTATCATGTTCCGGGATTGGTGCTGGCCGTGTTGCAGGGTGGCAGGGTGGTCAAGCTGCAGGGGTATGGCAGGGCGAGTGTCGAACACGATGTGCCCACCACGGTCAACTCGGTATTTGAGATAGGTTCGATCAGCAAGCAGATGACCGCGGCGGCGATCCTGTTACTGGTGGAAGATGGGCAGGTTGATCTTGATGCCTCTATACATACCTATATTCCCGAGTCGCCTCCGCTATGGCAGGGCGTGACAATCAGACATCTCCTGACCCACACCTCCGGCATCAAGAATTACACCGGGCTACCCGGCTTCGAGCTGTCACGTCGACTGAATCGGGCTGGTTTCGTTCACGAGCTGTCAACATATCCTCTCGACTTCGCGCCTGGTGAGCATTGGGCCTACAGCAATTCAGGCTACAATCTGCTCGGGTATATCATTGGACAGGGAAGCGGGTTGTCATACTGGTCTTTTTTAAAGAAGCGTCTCTTTGATCCGCTTGGTATGGCCTCTACACGGGACCGGGATTTAATCGATGTCTTTCCGCATCGCGTCACGGGTTATGAATGGTATGACGAGATGCTTCAGGGCCGCGATTACAATTTGACGGATCTTTTTGCTGCCGGGGCGATGGTCTCCACGGTATCCGATCTGGTCAAATGGAATGCAGCGCTTTCTACCACGGATTTTTTGACGGCCGACAGTATGAAAGAGATGTGGAAACCGGCGAGGTTGAATAACGGGGAGACGTATCCCTATGGATTCGGCTGGAATATTGAAGAGATCCGGGGGATAAGGCGGCTGCGTCACAACGGACAAACCGCTGGTTTTTCTTCTAACTTTACGCATTATCCGGATGATAACATGACCATTATTATCCTGTGTAATCTGGGTACGATAGACTTAGCCGCCTGGATCGCCCATGGCCTGGCGAAACACTATCTCCCTGAATTTTCTCTATCTCGGGTTATCCCGATACTCGCCTCACAGCCTGCGATGATCCGGCGTTTTAAGACGGTTGTTCAGGATTTACTTGAAGGAAGTATTCCCGGCGGCGAGTTCACCGCAGAAGCCCGTTTATCTCTGGCCCTTGACCATACGGAGACGATGTATCGGCGTCTGGACTCCTATGGCGCGTTGTCAAAATTCGAATTGATTTCAGAAAGTAAAAGGCCTCTGGGCATGCGCCTGTATTACAGAGCCGCTATCGGGGAACGGCTGGTACTCTTCCGTTTTGATGTATCGGATGGCACTCGTATTTCCTCCTTGATAGTCGAAGAAGAGGAATAGTTTTCGAACTATGGATTCCCGCATAAAGCCTTTGGGAATGACAGACTTTCCAATTTATGTCGTGCACTAGATATTGAGGTAGGACTCTATTATGTTAACAAGCCATGAATTCCAGCAATATCGTGAAGAAGGGTATCTCATCTTTCCAGCGCTCATCTCTGGTGAACCGCTGCAACGCTATAAAGGCCTTCTGGATGATCTGGTCGAGCGGGCAAGGGCGTTGAAGACCAATGAAGACGGCTTTACCTTACAACCGGATGACCAAGGCCATCTGATCGCCGGGCGTCTGTTTAAAGTGCAGGGGGGCTGTGTCGTGGAACCACACCTGCTGGATCTGGCGCGGGAGCCTGCAATTGTATCACGTGTGACGGATTTAATCGGCGCCTCATTGCATATGTTCGGCACCAAATTTTTCCCCATGTTGCCCCGGGGCGGTACCTCGACAGGCTGGCATCAGGACAACCATTATTTCGGCACCCGATCTCATCTGGTTCTCAGTTGCGGGATCTACCTGGAAGATACCGATCGATCAAACGCCTGCCTGCGTCTGCTGCCGAGAAGCCATGCAACCGGCGAATTGGTCGAACATACAAGCGGAGAAGGAACGTTCGCCCATGGAAACTGGACCGAGGTGGACGAATCACAGGCCCTCTTCGTCGAATGTCCCGCAGGCACGGTGGTGCTGTTCTCTGCCAACCTGCTCCACGGCGCGGGCACAAATACCAGCGACCGATCCCGCTACAGTACTGCCTGGCACTACATTCCTGCGGATCTGGATCTGGAACAATTTCCCTTTGGCGAGTATAAAGACAGGCATGTGATTTGTTGATTGTCTGATTGTGTGATTGTGTTGCCTTACTATTGATATCTTACAATATCATTTAATTCTGAGACACAAACGTGTTGCCTGATTTGAACCAATAAAAGTATATCCGGCACTCTGAGTTGTCTCAGACGGCGCTCATCACCCTTCCACCCTTCCACCCGGACTTCCCCAACCCCATGCCTGCCCACGCTAAATACGCTATATTACCTCCGTAATCCGAAACGCCGAAGATTGATCTCACGCTGGATAATACCAACTCATTTGAGGTCGGCGGGTAGCAGTTCAACATCTACTTAGGGGATATGACCAAAGCCGTATTCACCGGTCTTTCCGACACGCTGACGAGTAACGGCGGGTTTACCGTATCGACCACGGTGGATAATGACACACTCAGAGTCGTTGTGTTCAGCAGCATCGGCGAGACGCTGGCCACCGGCGTTCACCTGATCGGTCGACTGTGCTTTAACCTCATTGATGACGTGGCGCATCTAAACATGGCGGTACCCATCACTTTACATGCCGTTGAAATCGGCAATGAAACAGGCGAATTGGTGGTCAATAACACCAGTAATGGTGAAATACAAATAGGCGTCCGTGGCGATGTCAATCTGAACGGGATGACATATATAGGTTTTGTCGTGCTTTGATTTAACTATACTGTTCCAAGTCGGCTTTGTACTTCAGGCCCAGTACCTCTTTGGACCGATTTACATTGCAGGTGGCTGCCGCTACGGGCGTGCCGACAATGTGGAATATATCAAAATCAATCGCGGTATTGATCAGGGCCAGACGGCACGCTTCAGCCAGGTCGTGGCGGCATACGCAGCCATTACGTATATTATTCAGCGGCTCCCGGCTTTTACCGATGCCGAGCCGGCTGTCCACAATATAATCCGCTCGCAGGACGATGATCGATTGGCCATGCCCATCTTGGAACTGCCGGCACATTTCTTCCTGAAGTCGTTTGGTGACCGCGTACAGACTCGCATCGGGGCGCCGCACATCGGAAGTAAAAAATATCCCTTCAGGATGTACCGTCTGGCAGGAGCCGATGTGAACGATACGTGAAATGCCCCGTTGCCGGGCAGCTTCCAGCACGTTCCATAGACCCTTCAGGTTCACCAGAAACGGGTCATTATTAGCAGCGTCATACTCACCGCCGTATACCGCTGCGTGGACGATGGCATCCATGCCTTCCAACGCGTGTTCTACCACCTTGAAATCTGATATATCACCGTGCATCACCTCGCCGTCTGTCCATTCGCCCTCGATATCGCGCCAGGTATCCCACGCTTCAGGTCCATAATCGAACGCACGAACGGTGTGATCGCCGGCCAGATTCATTAAAATGGCGCGGCCTAACCAGCCTGCCGCGCCGAACACAATGATATTCATGGGATTTCCTTTTGGAATTAGGGTTAATCCGTATAATCCATACCATCCGGTCCGATAAGGCCCAGATCGCGTTTGGCGTGGTCGGCGACCGCAACCGGGTCGCAGATGGATCGCAGGGTTTGTTCAAAGATCTTCAGGATATCGGCATACGCCGGATCAGCGGCCAGGTCGTTCATCTCCTGCGGATCTTTGCGCATATTGAACAGAGCGGGGCGTTCTTTGACGTAATAGATGTATTTATAGTCGCCCTGAACCAGCATGTACCAGTCCTGCCGAAAAAAGTTACCGTGGAATTCTGAGAAGGCGTAGTCACACGCCGGGGAGGCGCCGCGGATGAGCGGCAGCCAGCTGTGGCCGGGGCGGTCGGGTTCGGACTTCAGGCCGGCCCAATCGAGTATCGTCGGGTACAGATCTACCAGAGACACAGGATGGTCGACCCTGTGGCCTTCAGGAATATCAGGGCCGGATAGGATGAGCGGTACCCCCACCGATCCCTCATAGGCACACTGCTTGTAGTACAGGCCGTGCTCGCCCAGGGATTCTCCATGATCACTGGTATAGATGATGGTTGTACGGTCTGAAAACCCGTGCCGATCCAGGGCGGCCATCAATTCACCGATCATATCATCCAGACAGGTGATCATGCCGTAGTAGGCGGCTACCGTCCGTCGCTGGACGTCCTCATCGACGACGCCGAGATTCAGGGCCTCCTGGAAATGCCGGACGGACGGATGCAGGGATTCGTTCGGGAAACGAGCGTCGAACGGCAGTTCCAGATTATTTGGATAGTATAGGTCAAAATATCGATCCGGAATGCGGAACGGCCAGTGGGGCAGCATGTACCCTACATACAGGCACCAGGGTTCTATTTCAGACCCTTCGTCGCGTGCCTGAAGATATTCCAGCGCCCAATCGGTAACCTGGCGGTCGTGGTCATAGCTATCGTACCGGCCGGTGATCTCCACCTGAGAGGCGACCGGACGGGGACCTGCCTCGCGGATCAGGCGCGGCTTGTCGGCACGCGTATAGCCCCTCATGCGCGCCGACCACGGTTCAGACGGTGGGATCTGCGACCAGGCTTGACGATGGTGGATAATGCGATGATCCGTAAAACCACCATCCTGATAATCACCGCAGAAATCCATTTTTCCGAGCATGGTCGTCGCCATGCCGGCCTGATCGAGCCGTCGCGCCCACGTCATCTCGGCCCGATCCAGCGGAAAACCGATCATCCAGGTTCCGATCTGGTGCACGTACTTCCCGGTGATAAAACTCATCCGGCTCGGGGTGCATACCGGACTGTTGCAGTACGCCTGCGTAAAATGAGTGCCTTCTTCGGCCAGCCGGTCCAGGTTCGGTGCCTGTACATACGGATGGCTGCGGTATCCGGTCATCAACGGATGATGCTGATCACTACAGATGACCAGAAGATTTTCAGGGGACGGGGGCATTTTTTATTGTTGAATTATGAATTATGATTTATGGATAGAAGGTATAGGTAAGATATAGATTAATCAATGGGAAGCTGGCTGAATATGAATGGATCGGATCAGATTGCGGCGCTCAACGAAAAACATTGGACCCGGGCCGTGCAGGAGGGCGCCGGATGCACGGCCCCCTGGCTGGAACTGGACCCAGCGGTTGTCCGGGCATATGCAGGGGGTACCCTGGAGAATCCGGCAGGGCCTTTATATCAGATCTATCCCGCCCATGTACTCGCGGAGGCTCAGAATAAAGACGTGCTATGCCTGGCATCCGGCGGAGGACAGCAGTCTGCGGTATTCGGTCTGCTTGGGGCCCGGGTGACGGTGCTTGATCTGACGCAGGCGCAACTGAATGGAGACAGGGGCGCCGCTGCGCATTACGGATATAATCTCACAACCATCCGGGGAGACATGCGGGATCTGTCCTGTCTGGCTGATACCGCATTACCGGTTGACCAGCAGTACGGGTTACTCGGCCAGCCGCAGGTTGACCCTGCTGAAGTGACAGGATGGGGAAGTGTAGGGTGGGAGGATGGGAGAATGGAGGAATGGGGGGAGTACAGCCAGGATGGGAGGGTGGAGAGAGGGAAATTATACTCTAGCTATTGTAGAACCGGATGACACGAGTATTGGTGTCAGACAGAAGGATAACCATCAATATTAAACCTACAAACCCTAAGGCGGCGCCGGAAGTGCCTCGGGTAGTTCCGGTCCGCTGCTGCCGGAGGAATTACCCGTCTGCTTTTTGATCACAGAGACAATGCCGGCCGTGGCCGCACCGATCACGGTCAGGGCCAGCACGCCCCATAGCCACGACAGGTTGCGTTTCTGACGTCTTAACGTCAGGGTGGCCGTCAGTCGTTGGTCTTCCCGTAGCCGGACATGTTGTTCCCAGAGATTATAGCCTTCTTTAGACACCCGCAACTGATACCCCCCTGCCGCAAGACGCGCGGAGAAGGGCATAATCCCTACCCGCTTTCCATCAAGAAACACCTCCGCCTGCCCCGGTGATGACGTGATCAGGAGCCGATACGTGACGGAGTTCTGCGCCAGAACATCAACCGTCAGGAAATTCAGTAAAATAACAAGGGTTATAAGTCGTTGTATCATCTTAATCACCATCCAGCGTGGTGCCGCTATTCCGGAACAGGCGGTTGGCCTGTCCGCTGTTGACCAGATACAGATCAAGATCACCGTCCTGATCCGCATCACCCCAGGCGACACTCCGCCCCGGGCCGGCATTCGCAACCCCGACACGGGCGGCAATATCTGTAAACGGTTGGCTAAAAACGGAGAACGGCATCACAAAAACAACCCCGGCCAGCCCGATGATATGAAGAAAGCTATATCTCACTTTAATTGATTGACTGATTGACTGATTGAAAACCTGATCTACCCTCTCCTTCTGCTTACCGCCTACCTATCTCCCCCTATCCCTCCACCCACCCATTTCCTAATACCTGACCAACACCCTGCCTAATCCGTTGCCCAACAACTCCGGGGTCTGTTCACGGTCCAGCAACCCCGCCTCGGTGCCTACCCGTTGTCGAACATAGATGTACAATTCCTGCATGGTAATCGTTCGATCATTATCGGCATCTGCTTCGCCCTGGAGACCAAGCATCAGAAAATACGTGAACAACCCATGTGCCTTCACAGGGTATCCGGAACTGACCTGATTGCCGGCGGAGGCGGCCAGGACCATCGTATTTTCACCGATGCGCGCCTGCCGCGGTTGCACACCGATACCGCGTGCGCCTGCCAGCAGCATCTCCACCTGGCGACCCCGGCCTACCCGGCCGCTGAAGCAGGCATCCAGGAATACAGTCGCCCGTTTGACCGGTAACTGCTCCAGGCTGCGGTACAGTTCCGCCAGTCTGTAGCTTGTAGCAGGATAATTGGGGTCGCTGTCCGACGGCATCAGGTAGAGATCACCCGTGGATATATCCGGGGCGCCATGACCGACATAATAGATAAACACTTCCGTCATACCAGGCGTAATCCGTTTTGCCAGCCAGCCTTGCGACGGGTCGAATATTTTTCGAAATTCACCCTGGGTCGCTTCCTGATCTATACGAAAATAAATCCGGCTGTCCGGGATGCCGAGGGTCCTTGCAAAATAGTCGCGCATGCTGCGGGCGTCGTTACGGGCGAAGGTGACTTCCGGCGCGTAACGATATTCTTCCACGCCGAGGATAATCCCCAGGGCTTTCGGGCGTTGTATTTTTGAAAACGGTGCTTTATTAACATCACCACTACCGCCGGAAAAGCTGGGGATTGGTGTAATGCTCGGGGAGGGATCCGACGCGATCGATTCCTCGCTGATATGAATACGCCATCTTCGCAGGAGGCCATCCTCCTCTCCTGCTATTAAGGACCTGCCATCCGGGCTGAAGGCCACAGCCCAGACCGGCCGTTCCTCATCTCGCGTCAACGCCGGACGCCGACGTTCTACATCCCATACACGGATGGTATGATCCAGGCTGCTTGAAGCCAGCCAGCGGCCATCGGATGAAAAGTCCAGCGATGTAACCAGATTTATATGGGCAGGGAAGGTGGCTGCCACCCGCCGCTGTTCCAGATCCCAGAGCAGAATCGAATCATCGGCGCCGGCGCCGCTGGCCAACCACCGCCCGTCGGTAGAGACGGCAATAGGCGACGCCCCACCGCGTAATTCACCCACTGGTTCTTTGGTATACGGATCCCATAGCAGGATAGACCGTGAAGCGGTGGGTACAGCCAGCATATTATCTCCCGGAATGAAACGCGCCTGCCCTAAAAGGTCTGTGCGTTCAGGCACCGGGTTGGCTCGCTTCAATTGCCCGAAACTCCAGGTATGGAGCGCCTTATCCCCATTGCTACCCGTCAGCCATAATCGGTCCGAAGATATGTCTACGGAAAACACCGGGGCCGAGAGATTGAGTCGCCCGGTTTCCTGAAGATCTTCGGGCGTCCATATTCTTATCGTCTGATCTTCACTGCCTGATACAAGCGTTTTTCCGTCCGGAGACCAGGCCAGCGCCCAAACCGGTCCCTGATGCCCTCTGAAGACACCCCGTTCAAGGTGCTGATTGCTGTCCCACATTGTTATGAGATGATCCGCGCCGCCGGAAACGAAGGCCTGACCATCCGGTGAAAAAGCCAGCGCGGTCACCGCCCCACTATGCCCCATCCAGGTTTCCGGCTCAGAAAACGTCATTTTCTGCGCCCGGGTGTAACCGGAAAAAAGAAGAAGACTGAGACTCCATACGCCCATCAAACCGATCAGAATACGGGATTTGCGAAACATATCGGCGCCTCGCTTGAAAGTTGAAATTCAAAGTGGGAAAGTCACAACGCATTATGCCCATTTTATTACTTTCAAATCCTCCCAAACTTTAAACTTTAAGATTTATATCTCCTATAGTCCTAGTAGTTAATATACGTTCTATAGGAAGGATTTGTTTCACTAATTTTGCTGATGTTATACAAAATTAGCGTAACATCAGAGTATTTTGCGCCCAGGTGGCTAGCGGGTAAAAAAATCTGCTCATCGTACCGGCACTGTATAATGCCCTGCGGCGATCAATTCTTCTCGCTCAAGCAAACGCTCATCATCAGCATTTAACTGGAGGAGATGCACAGTAGCACGGCCTTCCGGGGCCAGGCCGATAAACGCTGAGGTTCACAAAGCTGAGTAGGCGTAAGCCCGATATTTCATCTCAATTCATTGAACCGACAGTAAGTGCCGATATTTCTTTAGATTATCGGGTTACACTCTATAATGTATCATTGGTCGATCTAGTGGCCAGTCCTCCTCTTGAAGTAACCCAACGAATGGGATACTGCAGGGGGATCCATTTGTATCGCCATGCGCCATATCATAATTACAAATATGCACATCCTGTTGCGGCAACGAAATAGAAATATCGGCCTGTCAAACAAACATATATCGAAACAAGTTTGCTTGACAGGGCAGCCGGTCTAGTAGATTATTAGACAGGTCCGTTTTCCCGACCTCATCCTTTTGTTCATAGCAGTTTTAACGGTTGTCTTCGGTCGTACATGTCCCATTTCATCAAACCTCTTTACGGCGCCCGATGTTTTTCAGATATTCCCCGGACCGTGGTGTCCATGCTGACGGGGGCGGCCCCACCTGGATTACATCCTGATCTATTTGGTGATTTGCCACAGCGCTATGACCGGGTGGTGGTCCTCTATCTCGATGCTTTTGGATGGCGGTTTGTAGAGCAGTTTCTCGAAGACGCCCCGCTTCTTCAGCGGCTGAACCGGGAAGGCGTTGTTACCAAGATCACCTCGCAATTCCCCTCTACCACCGCCGCCCATGTTACAGCCATCCACACGGGGCAGACCCCGGGCCAAAGCGGTGTGTTCGAATGGCAGTATTATGAACCCCAACTGGATAAAATGATTTCACCGCTTCTGTTTTCTTTTGCTGGAGATAAAAAGCGGGATACGCTCACACAAACCGGTATCGAGCCGGCCAGGTTGTATCCCAATCGTACCCTCTACCATGATCTCAAGGATCATGGTGTGCGCTCCACCATTTTTCAATCCAGGGAGTTTACTCCCTCCACGTATTCTCGGGTCGTCTTCAAGGGGGCCAGGGTAAAACCTTATGTCTCGCTTCCCGAAGCGCTGGTGAATCTACGCCAACGGCTGATTTCAAAAGCAACCCCGGCCTACTGTTTTTTATATTTTGATAAACTCGATACCATCTGTCATCACCATGGTCCGCAATCGCCTCATGCCGCTGCCGAGACGGAAACCATGCTGACGATTCTGGATCAGCAGTTGTTCAGACCGCTGGATGGCAAATTGCAGAACACCCTGTTTCTGATCACGGCGGATCATGGCATGGTTGAAGTGGACCCGAAGACGACGATCTATTTAAATACCGATCAACGATTCGAAGGATACGAACGGTTCCTGAAGCAAAATCGCGATGGTCAATGGCTGGTGGCCGCCGGGTCGCCGAGAGATATGTTCCTGTATATCTATGAAGACCGCCTTGAGGAAGCGCTGTCTTTTTTCGGTGATCGCCTCGATGGTATAGCAGATGTGCGCCGTGTACAGGATCTGATTGATCAGGGCTATTTCGGACCACCGCCTGTTTCGGAGGTGTTTCTCTCCAGAGTGGGTAATCTGGTTATCCTGCCTTATTCGGGTGAAAGTGTCTGGTGGTATGAGAAAGGTCGGTTTGAACAGAAATTCTATGGACATCATGGGGGATTGACCCCGTCGGAGGCAGAAATTCCGTTGATATTGTATGCCATGTAAGTTCGAAAGCGGGCAAGTGGGCAGGTGGGCAAGTAAAGAAATTAATATCACTTGAGGAGCCATGTTAGATGCGTGAGATGAAAAGGCTGGTGGTGATGAGTGGGCGAAAGCTGGCGGATGAGATTCAGGGCAGGCTCAAAGAGGAAACCGCTCAATTACGCGCGCAGGGTATTACACCGGGGCTGGCGACGGTTCTGGTGGGCGATGATCCGCCCAGCGCTATATATATTGCCATGAAGCACAAGACCTGTGAAGAAATCGGTATCCGGTCTATCCATACCCATCTGGAAACCCCATTCCAACCGGCTTTAATGGACACGATTCAAAGGTTGAACGAAAATCCTGAAGTGGATGCCATCCTGGTACAAATCCCGCTGCCGCCAGGTATGGATGAGGAAGCGGCGTTGCTGGCGATAGAACCAGATAAAGATGCGGACGGCCTTAATCCGATCAATCTGGGGCGTCTGGTGATCGGCACGCCGGGTCCTTTACCCTGTACGCCGAATGGGATCCATACGATGCTGGTTCATTATGGCGTACCGATAGAAGGAAAGCAGGTGGTCATCATCGGGCGCGGTTTAACCATTGGACGGCCTCTATCCTTACTTCTATCCATGAAACGCCCGCATTGTAATGCGGCGGTTACAGTGCTCCATACAGGCGTGCCGAATATGGCCGATTATACGCGTGAGGCGGATATTATCATTTCCGCTGCCGGCTCGCCGGGGGTCATCAAGAAAGATATGGTCAAGCCGGGTGTGGCCATTGTCGCTGCCGGCATTAGCCGCAGAGGAAAAACACTACTCAGTGATGCGGACAAAAACGTTAAAGAGGTGGCCGGATGGATCACCCCGCGCGTCGGCGGCGTCGGCCCGATGACAGTGGCGATGCTGATGCAGAATACAGTACTTGCCGCACGGCGAAGGGCGAAAGGATGAGAGGGAAAATCGGGAAAGGACGAAAGGAAGAGTGGAAGAGTGGAAGAGTGGAAGAAAAGAAACCGCCTGTATCGTCCTTTCGTCCTTTCATGCTCCTGACTCTCCTGCTGTGGATTTCAGCAGGATCTCCTGCCATGGCAGAGCAGGAGCAGCAGGTTTTCGCCGCGGCGCCGGACACGCACTGGCTTGAAGTTCTACCTTCCGGCGACGGGGTACCCATTCCTAATCTGGCCGGTTTTGTCTATTTCGACGAACGACTGACCGGACCGCTTGGGCAGCTTCATGATCCTATCGTTGGTATCGGTGAGCTATTCGATCTCAGAATTCCGGTGGAATATTCACCGGATGAGGGAATACGGGCTGATTTTACCTATTTCGGCGAAGTGTTGAACGGGATTACTAGAAGCGGAGTTCGCCTGGCCATCGGGCCTGGCTTCACGCCAGAGATTTTATCACCAACGCCCTATCTTGATAATTCGTTACGAAGAAACAAACCGCCGATTTCTTATAAAGCCTGGGAAGATCTGGTTTACCAGACCGCCCGATATGTGCTCGAGGAGAAAAAGGTGCAGGTAGCCTACTGGCCTGTCTGGAATGAGCCGGACTTCGGCATGTTCTGGGATGTGGATCATCGCCGGTATACCCACGGGGCAGCGACGGCGCGTAATCCGGAGCTATGGAATCCCTCTCCGATAAGACAGGCCGCAGCCGGACAATTAAACGAAATCGCCCGGCTTATCGAGTATATGAAGCTATATGAAGTGACGGCAAGAGCGATCAAACGGGTAGATCCTCGCGCCAGGGTCGGCGGCCCCAGCCCTTCTTCTTTCAACAGGAGATGGCTGACCGCATTTTTGAACCACAGTGCGGAACAGAATCTGCCGGTGGATTTTATCTCATGGCATTATCCCCAATACCCGGAGGAACATAAGAAAAATGTGCAATGGTTAAGAGATTGGGCGGTGCAGCGCGGTATGGTCTTACCGCCCATCGTCATCACGGAATGGAATGCGAACCGGGGTTCCGGAGGCGACCCGTGGATCGAGGCGGTTGACCTCATTGAAATCGCCATAGGCATGATCGAAACCAACGTGGAAGCAGCGTTCTATTATGCCGTGGGTAACATCGCTGATGTAGAATCCGGGACGCTCACCCCGATCGGCCAGGCATTTAAAATCCTTGGTCAACTGCAAGGTACACGTCTGACCTGTAACACATCATCAGAGATCATGGGGATTGCCGCAAAAGATACGACAGGTCACCTTTCCCTCGTCTTTCGTCATTGGAATCAATCCCCGACCACCCTTCAACTGCGTCTACCCGATGGCTACACAACATATACCCTCTCCCTGTTCAGCGAAAATAGGCCCCCAATCCATAGCAACGGCCTCCTGACCGCTACATCTACCACTCACCATCTTTCTCTCCCCGGGCGCAGCTTCGGCCTGCTCACCCTGCCTTCACCGTAGAACGCGCTGCAAGCCCTATAACTGTGGCTGTTTAGACCGGTGGGGATCTCTATGCGGCGCACGGGCACTATAAGCAGATCGACAAACGAAAATCATCTTGACATACACACATAGGTTTAGTATACTTTCGTATGGTTTTGTGGCATACTATACAATTATCGAGGTTTTTCATGATCAGAAGTTCTTTATCTGTAGTTTCAGGCAGTATAGTATGGGCTCTTCTGTGGGTTACCGCAAATGGTGTTATTCAGAATATCATACCGGATATCGCCCGTGGTGACGGCCGGATAGACCGTGTATCTGTTCTCGTTTTATTTCTCATGATCAGTATTGTCCTGTCGATCCTGGCCGGCTACTTCACCGCGTGGACCATCGGGAAGAAAGAAATTCCCCATACCGTTACCCTCGGCATCGTTCAACTGCTCATCGGCATTTTAGTTCAGATGCAATATCTTGATCTATTACCGATCTGGTACCACGCTCTGTTCCTTCTGTTTCTCATACCCGGCAATGTGTACGGTGGCTACCTACGCATACGTCACAAAGATCGAACCCGCCAGTCTGTAGTGCAGACCGCATGATTTGATGATTTGGTGATTCAGTGATTGAAAAGAATCAACCAATCAACCAATCAACCAATCCCCATGCCAGTCAACGCCGAATACCTCGACTACATCCTGGGACAAATCAGCAGCCTCAGCAGCGTGACCTACAAAAGGATGTTCGGCGGCATCGGCTTGTATCAGGCTGGTACTTTTTTTGCCTTGATTGACGATGACCTTCTATATTTCAAGGTAGACGACATCACTCGCGATGATTATACAACGGTCGAGATGGAACCATTTCGTCCGTTTGGCTATCAGGGCCTCACCATGCAGTATTACGAGGTGCCGGAATCCGTGCTGACCGATACAGAAGAACTTCGGGATTGGGCTCTGAAAGCCGTAGATGTCGCGCTCCGCGCTAAAAAGAAGAAGAAAAGACGGTAAGCTGGTCGTTGGGTTGCCATTGACAAGGCCTCCTATTCTATTATACTCTATTGACACTCGTCACCTGACACGTATCACTTGCCGCTCTTCCTAGATTCCATGCACGATGCCCACCCTAATCAGCAACAATATGAATCTGCGCTCAATGCCTTTGTAGAGCGGACCCGCGAAGATTGTCATGTGCCGGCCGTGATTCCGCATGTATTTCGCGGTAAATAATCCGGAGGTCATTTTCGAACGGGCGCAGCGGGCCGGTTGTCAACACCTTGATGAGCAGATCGTCACCCAACCGTGGGGAGAACGGTGTTTTTATGGCCGCGATCCTTTCGGCAATCCGTTTTGCATTGTTGATGAAATGACGTTGTTTACCAGTAATCAAAAATAAAGGAGTATCTCATGAACATACGAAAAAACCACCGCCCCAACGGCATGCTCTGGTCGTTGATTTTATGTTCTGTTTTTATCCCCTATAAAATCCATGCCCAATCATCCGTCTATTATCCTGAACCGGCAGATGCCTGGGCGCACCGGTCACCACAAATGGTGGGGATGAATCCTGCCCTTGTACAGGAGGCGGTCGATTTCGCCATCGCCAGTGAAACGCAGCAACCCCGGGAACTGGCGTTGCAGATCGCGCTGAGCTTTTCCCGCGAGCCGTATAATGATATCATTGGACCTACAAAGACACGAGGACCGGCGACGGGTTTGATTATTCGGCATGGGTATATTGTTGCGGAGTGGGGTGATCCGAAACGGGTAGACATGACGTTCAGCGTGACAAAGAGCTTTCTGTCGACCGTGACGGGTCTGGCCCTTGAAGAGGGCCTGATCCACAACCTCCATGATCCGGTTAAAGAATATATGCCGACCGATCATTTTGACTCGGAACACAAAGCGAAGATCACCTGGGATCATTTACTGAGGCAGACCAGCGGTTGGGACGGCACGTTGTGGGATAAACCGGCCTGGGGAGACCGGCCGCCGGGTAATGACCGCTGGGCCTGGCCGAATCAACCGCTTGATGAGCCGGGCGCCAAATTCAAGTACAACGATGTGCGGGTCAACCTGCTGGCGCTGGCCGCCCTGCATGTCTGGCGAAAACCATTACCGGTGGTGTTAAAAGAGAAAGTCATGGACCCGATAGGCGCCTCCAATACCTGGCGGTGGCATGGCTATCGCAATTCCTGGGTGACCATCGACGGACAGCGGATACAGTCAGTCAGTGGCGGTGGCCACTGGGGTGGCGGGATGTTCATCAGTGCGTATGATCAGGCCCGGTTCGGATATCTGACCCTGCGCCGTGGCCGTTGGAAGGATCAACAGATTTTTTCAGAAAACTGGTATGACCTGGCGACAACACCCACTGACGCGAACCGTGGCTACGGTTTTATGAACTGGTTCTTGAACACCGATCGAAAAGCCTTACCCAGCGCTCCCGAATCCGCCTTCCGGCATGTCGGCGCCGGCTCAAATATCATCTATGTCGATCCCGAACATGATCTGGTCGTCGTGACCCGCTGGATTCAGGGCAACAAACTGGATGGGCTGGTGCAGCGGGTGATTGCGGCGATAGAGAAATAGGGGGGATGATAGAGACATGAGTGAAGAGTACAGAGTATAGAATGAGGAGCTACATCTGTAAATTATGATTAATCTACTGATCTCTTCTCTTAAATTAGCCCATGCCTAAATTGTCTCGCCGTGCTCTTGTTGTCGGTTTGCTTTTATCCATCATCGTTGCTCTCTGGGGTGAATACGCCGCGAATCATCTGGGCTATGAACTCGCTGCAACGCAGTTGCCATCGGTACTTCTCATTCCTTTTCTTCTGTTTATTGCGCTACCCAATATCCTCATCACTTCTGTGTCGTCTCGTTTTGGATTGAATCGGTCAGAACTTATCGTTGTTTTTGCCATGGGGCTTGTGGCGTCCATGGTACCGGATCAAGCGTTGACGAAATATCTGCTCGTGGTTATCACAGCGCCGCATTATTTCGCCAACCAGGAGAACCGATGGGAAGCCCAGTTTTTTGACCATCTGCCGAACTGGCTGGTGTTGCAAAACCAGGGGGATGCCGTCCGGCTTTTTTATGAAGGCGTCCAGCCCGGTCAATCGATACCCTGGATGGCATGGTTACCCCCTATATTCTGGTGGTTCTCGTTGATTGCCGTGTTGATGTTCATCGGAGCGTGCCTGGTGGTTATCCTGCGTAAGCAATGGATGGAGTATGAGCGGCTGCGATTTCCTCTGGGAGAGGTTGCGCTGCATTTATTAGGGACGAAAGAAGATCCAAGAAAACCCGGTGAAGCAGGCATGTTTCAATCGCCTATGTTTAAAATCGGATGTTTTTTTATGTCGATTGTCATGATTTGGAACATCCTATCCTTCTGGTCAGTTGTACCCCCGATCCCAATCATGGGGTCTGATTCCACGTCGCTATTTATCGACCCGGCCTTCCCCCCGTTTGTCATACGGTTGAATGTGTTCGTATTGTGTCTTCTGTTCTTCGTCAATACGGAAATATTATTTAGTCTATGGACATTCCAGGTGTTGTACAATATTCAAGCAGGCGTATTGAACACATTAGGTATTTCCTCTATCTCTGGCACCATTGTCGCGGGGGGATTGGTTGGCATTCAGGCGATAGGTGGCTTGATTATCTTCGTGCTGTGGGGATTGTGGATGGCAAGGCAACATATCATTAAAGTGGTGCATACGGCCCTGGGCCACCCATCTGATCTCGACGATGGGGATGAGCTTTTTTCTTATCGCACGGCGTTATTCGGCTTATTATTCGGACTGGTTTATATGATATGGTGGCTTCATAAAGGCGGCTTATCGTTTCCTGTCATGGCCCTTTTCCTTTTTTTGTTATTCATATTTTATCTTGCACTGGCACGCGTTGTTGCCGAGACAGGCCTTGTGTCAGTGGATCTGCCCATTAATTCTCACCAATTCAGCGTGGGTATTATCGGCTCTGCAAATATCAACCCTGGTGACCTGACGGCTCTCGGCATGGCTAATGGATTTGCACGAAACTGGCGGACATTCACCATGATTGGTACGTCGCACGTGGCCTGGTTCAGGACATTTGTGGGTACACAAAAACAGGTGTTATTTCAATGGTGTGCAATCGCATTCGCACTTAGTCTGGTGACATCCGTCTCGTATTTAATCTATGCAGGCTATACCTTTGGCGCCCAGAATTTACGGACGGACCTGGGGAGAGGGCGTGGTGAGGCTTTTTATGGGCTGATCACCACCTGGATTAATAATGCCACGCAGATCAGTGAGATGGAGGCGCTGTTTCTCCTTTCAGGTGTGGTCATTATGATGCTGGTCACTGCCGCCAATTATCTTTTTTACTGGTGGCCGCTACATCCCATCGGCATGGTTGTGGTGATGTCCGCGCCGGTTATAAATTCGTTTTTCCCTATTGTTCTCGCATGGTTGATCCAGTGGATTCTACTACGGATCGGTGGAGGGGCTTTATACCGAAAGGCCCAACCTTTATTTATAGGCATCCTGGTGGCGTACCTTTTGGGGCAGGTGGTGGCTTTGGTGGTCGATTTGGTGTGGTTTCCGGATAGTCCACATGTGTGGGAGATGTATTAGATATTCCGAGAAACAGATTTTATCCCACCACTTCAAGATCTTTTTTAAATGCCAATCCTAAACCAGGCTTCTGCGGCACGACGATCTGCCCGTCTTCAAGCGTCGGGGTCTCCTCGAACAAACCTAACGACCAGGGCATGTATTCTATGGTCAAACCGTTGGGCACAGCCGCAACAAGGTGTACATGGATTTCAGGCGCAAGGTGACTGACCACCGGAATGTTGAACGCGGCGGCGAGAGCAGCGACTTTCATCCATGGGGTAATACCTCCCACCCGGAAGAGATCTATCATGGCGACATCGATGGAACGGGATTCCAGCAATTGACGAAATGGTGTGATACCGTAGACCAGCTCCCCGGCACAGATCGGCATGGATAACGCTTCAGCCACACGGGCCATCCCCTGGTAGTCGTCATGCATTACCACATCTTCGAGCCAAAACAGTTGATACTCTTCCAACAGGCGTCCGGTCTGGATAGCCTGACCGACGTCCCAGTACTGACCGATGTCACACATTAAATCAACATCGTAACCGACGGCATCACGGATGCCACGGATGCGTTCTACCTCACGAGCGGCCGTGGGTTCAGTACCCAGAAATGTCTTAATCTGGTGAAAGCCCATGTCTATCAGCTTTATGCTCGCTTTCGCCAGATATTCCACGGGATACTGGCGCATTAGAGTGCCGCTTGCATAGGCCGGCACGTGATTACGGTATCCGCCCAGAAGGACACAAAGCGGCTGTTCAAGCGCTTTGCCTTTGATATCCCATAAGGCAATATCGATCGCCGACAGCGCCAGGGTCACCATGCCCCCCGGTCCGGCACCGGTGGTCCGCAGGAGTCTGTCCATAACCGCTTCAATCGGCATGGGGTCATTCCCTATAATTTGGGATGCCATTACATCAATGGTTTCCTTCAATGCCCGATTCAGTATCCCACCATAAAAAGTATAACCAATACCCTGAATACCTTCGTTAGTATCCAGTTCAAGGATGACAAATTCAATAGTTGAGGGAGCCTGATCTACTTCGACGAGATGTTGCACCGGAATGCGGACGATCCGAGAGGATGCGTTTGTAAGGATCATGGAAAAAGTCTCCTGAGAAAAGCGGTATCTCAAGCTATTTGACCTGGCGAACAAAGCCGCTACGTCTTGTCCAAGCTACTGTTGGCATAGTCTCAGCCAACTCGATCGACTCGTTCTCACAGTCATCAGCAGGCCTCTGCCCTGGTGGTCCGCCCATCTGTTTTATCTTCCCGCTCGTTCCACCATCTTCCGTAGGCTGACGACACACCGATCGATTTCATCAATCGTATTATAATAATGTGTGGAGATACGGTTGGCCTTATGCCCGTCTTTATTATGGTCGTCGATGTGGATTTTATCCTCTTGCATGATGGGACCGGGCCAGGATGTAGAATCCAAACCTTCCATCTCATATATTGTAGATCCCGGGGATGAAATATCATGCGATAGGGAGGTAAGTAATCGCAGGCGGGGAACCTTCATGAGGGCTTGTTTCAAATAGTCGGAGAGCATTCTCAGGCGAGGTTCGATATTGTGGATACCGATACGATTTAAAAAGTCGAGCGCCGCGCCTAAGGCGGCCCGCACCGGCAGGTCGTAGGTGCCTGAGATTTCATATCGAAGGGCATCATTCCCTGTTTCTTCCGACGGGTGATATAATGTTTTAAACACCGGCAGCAATGCACGTCGAACATACAGAAAACCGGTGCCGCTGGGACCGAGAAACCATTTATGCAGACTGTTGGCATATAAGTCACACCCGATATCGTGCAGATCGACATCCAGCATACCGACAGCCTGGGCTCCATCAACCGCCGTGATAATGCCTCGTTCGCGCGCCAGAGTGCAAAGTCTTTTTACCGGATATAGATACCCGCCTCGCGTTACGTGACAGAAGAACAATACCTTTGTACGTTCGTCAATGGCACCAGCTATTCGTTCTACGATATCGTCTTCACTGATTAGGGGACTGGGCACATCCACCGTCTTGAGTTCGATGTCGTCCCGTTCCGCCTTGACCAACCAGGGCCGCATGGCGCCAGGATGTTCCTGTGAGGTGATCACCACCCGATCCCCGGCTTTAAGATCGAGACCATTGACCATGTGATACATGCCTTCGGTCGCATTTCTGGCTAAGGCTATTTCCTCTGTATCGGCTCCAAGAAATTGCGCCACAACCGGACGAAGTTCGCCTTCTATATAGGCGGCAAACTCTTTCTTGGCGGATGTAGGATTTTCTGATAACCGGCTGAAACCCTGGGCGACCGCATCCTGGACCGGCTTCGGCGGCATGCCCAGACTGGCATTGTTTAAATATGCATGGCCTCGTTCCAGCATAAACTGAGCGCGGACCTGCGCCCAATACGCTTCGTCGTGCGGATCGATACAGAGTGTTTGAGGGGGGGATATGTGGGTGAGCATGAGTATATAAGTAGAGCGTACAGGGTGAGGAGCTACATCTGCTTATACTCTTCACTCTGTACGCTCTATTCTGCACTGTTTATTAAAACATCATGTGCAATTCCAGGGTCACGACATCCTGATTCGGATTCAGACCGAATAAGGGGTCTGCGAAGTTGCGGGGGCGCATGACTTCATAGAAAACGCGGAGCTGCATGAATTCCGTTATCGTGGGTTCCAGGCCGATGCGGAGTCGTTTGGCCGTGGGGTTGCCGTTTTTAGGATCAAAATAATCGAATGCCACTTTGCCGTTGACGCCCGGACTTAACAACACATTGGCCTCCCCATAGGCGGCTATTCTCGTCACGAAATCGTTTTTAACGCCGTCAAAAGCCCGTATGAAATGAGCTTCCCCCAGTACGGCAATTTGGCCGAGGTTGACACCGATATGCGGTCCGCCAGCCACGAAAGTACGTCGCTTACCGCCCACGGTCGGATCATCACTATTAAAGGTGAACGAGGCGCCAATACGGCCTTTTGAATGCACGGTGGCCAACCGGGTGGTAAATTGTTTGCCGGTATTGGAATCAGAAATGGCAAACGGTTCCCCATTCGATATGGCTGCCTGGAAGGATATGGTACCCGGCTCGAATCCGATTTCGACGCCGAAATCCTGACCCAGAAATCCAGGCTGGCTGCGTGTAAACCCGAAATCCCATAACCTCCAGCCATAGGGTAAGGACATGCGACCGACCTTGAGATACCCGCTATTGGGCAACCCTTCGAGAATACCCACCAACTCCCGATTATTCGCCGTGCCGGGAGCAAACGCCTCGTCAACATAAATATAAAATCGATCTTGCTTGATCGTGATTTTGGCGTACAGATTCCCTTCGTTAAACCCGAAGGTGTTGGTTGACTTGGCCCCCCCGACGTCAGGCGCCCGGGTGGTATTGGCCAGGCGTACATCACCGCCGATAGATATAAAGTCCAATATGTCCCTGTCAAGGACCCCTTCCATATCCACGGTCTCCATAATCGGCATGTCAGACTGCGTAAATTCGACGCCATAGAGTGTGCGCATGCCGATCCCTGTCTGATTGACATGGCATGCGCTGCACATCAATCCTTCACGAACGGCCAGATAGGGTTCTGCCTGTATTTTATTTGAAATAAACGTGACCAGGCCGAGTATAAACAAACCTGCCAGATGATAATACACACGCATAATATCTGCTCCTTTACAGAAGGTTCCCTGTCTTGACGTTGCTTCTTATATGTTCTATATTGGAAGATCCGTGGGGTACAATGTACACGACTCACGATTCGAGTCGTAGGTGTACAGTTGAGGTGGTTGTCCATATATTTATAAGCGAATGACAAATTTGAGGTCTACCGTGTTCTTACCTTTAACAAATAACATGGGATCTCAAAATAGAGCAATCATTTTCTTTAACGATAAGGGGATTTACATGTTCGGCAGAACTGAAAAACAGACACTGGCGGTAGAGGGCATGACTTGCGGACATTGTGAACAACGGGTAGAGAACGCGGTAAGTCAGATATCAGGCGTAAAAAAGGTGAAAGCCAGCCATAGCGGAAAATCCGTAGAGATATCCTACAAAAAGGACGTCCCACTCGATACATCTGCAGTGGAAAAAGTGATTGTGGATGTGGGATTTAAGGTTTTGATATAAATAGTACATAGTACAGGTAGGTTTTTACACGCTCCACCCTGCACTCTATACTCTGTACGTATCCTATCTATATCACTTCCAACTGCTCCTGCTTTAACCAACCGATTTTTCCATCCTCGAGTTGTATCCGTAGCCAGGCGTCGCGTATCTCAACAAGTTGAACCTTTGTGCCTTCGTGCAGAGTGAACAAGGGGTTGGCGGCTTCGTCGGGACTGCTTCGTATGATGGAAGCGGCGTCCAGAATAATCGCTTCCTGATGGTTAAGCATGGTATATATTTTAAAACCCGTAAGCCCGACGCTCAGCAAAAACACGACACAACAGCCTATACCGATTCTCATCAGGAAACGTCGGGAGTTCGGCATCAGTATATAGCCAAGAAGTATAAGGACCGTCACGCCCACCAGTACAGAGGCTATGACCGTGCATTCGTTGATGGTGACCGCATTCAACAGGCGTTGACCGGTCCAGGGTGTCTCAGTGGCGATTTGATCTAAGGTTTTCAAGTTAACGACCGATAGATTCGTTTTTACATCGTCATCCCGTGGAATTAAACGGCTCGCCCGTTCATAGGCCAGAATCGCCTGTCCGATTCTTTGCTGTTTGAAATAGGCGTTACCCAGGTTGAAGTACACATAACCATTCTGAATACCGCGTTGTACGATCCGCTCATAAGTTCGGCCTGCCTCAGCAAACCGGTCCTGTTCATATAGCAGATTCCCCTGACGATACAGTTCTACCGCCTGCGGGTCGATTTCGCCTTCCCCACAGCCGAAGCACATCATACACAGGAATAGACAGATAATATACTTTTTGCAGGTTTGTTTCATTTTAACAGATGGGCAGATGAGCATGAGGCCGTTTTTCCATTTGCTGATTTGCTCCTATTACTCCTTCACCATTTTTTGTTCCAGGGTATGGATGATTTTCTCAGCGGTTTCAAGCACCTCTTTTATATTTTCTTTTGTAAGCAGCGTAGGCGCAAATCGGGCAATATCACAGGCAGCCAGACAGTGTTTAACCTGATTAATCATATCCTCTTCGATCTTCCAATCGGATAACAGGTCCACAATCTGAGGCGAGGTAAGACCTGCGGTCGCCTGATTATTTTTATCGGCGATGAACTGGTACAGTGCATTAGAAATATGCATATAGGCTTGTTCAAAACGATCTTGATTCAGCGCCTTTTTGGCCTCTTGTAATTCACGCCGCGCCTGACCATGCGCCCGACGCCACCGGGCATATCCCACATCATGCCGAAGTCGATTCGTGTGTGATCTATATAAGATCGTGCCAAAAATGGCCGCAATGGGCAGAGCATGCAGAATAAGGTACCAGGGCGTCTGGAAAAGAAAGCCACCCTGGTGGCCTAAAAACACGGTCTCGGGTTTAATATACTGAATATCCTGCCGGATCTGGATTACGGCTGTTTTCTGAGGCATGAAACCGGTCGTCGGATCCCATTTTTCGGAGGCAACCGTTATGGTGATCGGATTTGTTGAAGCTATTTTATATGATTTGGTCGCCGGATCAAAATAAGGAAATGCGGGAGGTTCAATCTGATTTACGCCTGAAATGACAGGGATCAGAACATAAGAATATGTTTTAAAACCGCCGATACGCAGATTATTAGCGTTGATATTTTCTTTGCTTTCGGAGGCGTATTGCTTAAAATTCGCCATCGTGGGCAACACAGGGGCTTCCAATGTTTTTATATTGCCTTTACCGGATAAAATAACCGTCAATGTAAGCGGTTGACTGACCTCCGCTACCGCCTGATCGATGGATGCCGTGATTTTAAATTGTCCTACCGCATTTTTGAACGTATCGGGTTTACCGGCTTCAGGCAGCGGTAGTACATCAATGGTCTGTGTCTCCGATTCGATCCGGGTCTGTCGCGCCCGAGAAAAAATCGGGTCGAGCGGGTCATCGAAAAAGCTGTCGAACAGACTTCTTCGCCGGGCTATCTGCACGTCACAGAGCATGGAAAGTGGTTCTATCTGTTGTTCTCCTGTTACCGTTGGGAATAAGGCGATGCGCTTTAATGTAGATACCGCATAGCGTTTACCGTCGATAATCTCTTCCTGATAATCGAGATGCTGGGCCGAATACATCTCCTCCATCCAGAACCCGGTATAAGGGGGCATGCGGTCATAACGAACATTGGCCAACCCGACCCGAGTATAGAGCTTGTAGGTGATCGTAACTTGTTCACCTACATAAGCCTTTTTTTTGTCGATAACCGCCCTCACAAACAGTTCTTCTCTTAAATTCGTCTGATTATCGACGCCGGGTAAGGGTTGTTGGACGCTCCCCCGACCTCCCTGGGGAGGCGTCTGTGCTGTACCCTGAACCACCTCAATGGTAATAGGCTTGGTTCGGTAACGTTTCCCTTCGTACGATGCCGTGATGGCATCAATAACAAATTCACCCATTGCATTGGGCTGAAGCTGATAGATATATCGGATGGTTTGCGAGGAAGATATTTTCCCATTCATAAAGTTGAAACTGGAAGTGGTAGAGGATGTTCGCCCTAAGATGTGAAAATTATTCAGGTCGGGCAGCACCGGCTCCGGCACATTATTGAGATCCTGTCCCGATACCGTAACCGTCATGACAAATAAATCATTAACCGAGATACGGGTTCGATCCACATCGGCCGTGATCGAAAAGTCCTGGCCATATGTCAGGCCCGGTATCCCGATTAATAGGATCAGGATGCTTATGATAGGGTGTTTGTTCATCTAACCAATGTCCTCAGGCGCATTATATCGTGTTTCTATCGGTCACGTTTCAAATATCCTTGCGCCTGTAGTAATTCTGCATTCAAAATAGCTGCGCCAGCTGCGCCGCGTATGGTATTGTGGGATAAAATAACACATTTGAAATCTAATACCGGACAGGGGCGGACACGCCCAACGGATACGGCCATACCCTGTTCCACCATCCGATCGAAGCGTGGTTGGGGACGATCTGGTTCATCCCGCACAATAATAGGACGACGGGGGGCGAAAGGTAGATCAAGTTCTTGCGGCAGTGCAGTAAAAGATCGGAGGACCTCTACAACATCCTGCGTGTCCGCTCGTTTTTCCAGAGCAACGGACACGCATTCCATGTGCCCATCCTGAACATGCACCCGGTTACATTGCGCACTGATGTCCATGGATGCCGGCTTGAAACCTGTACCGTCACAGACGCCCAATAGTTTTAAACTTTCCCGCTCCATCTTGTCTTCTTCATCATCGATATAAGGCAACACATTATCCAGAATCTCCAGAGACGGCACACCGGGATATCCGGCTCCAGACAGCGCCTGCATCGTCGTAACCATCACGGTTCGAAGTCCGAAATGATCTGCCAGCGGCTTCAGGGCCAGAGTCAACCCAATGGTTGAACAATTCGGATTGGTGGCGATAAAACCGCGATCAAACCCACGTTGTTTCTGTTGGTGCGGTATAATCGCCGTGTGATCCGGATTCACCTCCGGTATAACCAGAGGGACATCTTGATCCATGCGGTGATTTTTGGAGTTGCTGATAACCGCATATCCGGCGGAGGCAAAGGCATTTTCAATCGGACCGGCAACAGAAGAATCCAATCCGGAAAAAACCAGATCACAGGGCAAACCGGGGACGCAGGGCTGTACCACCTGTCCTTTTACCGATTCCGGCATGGGTGTGTCCAGCCGCCAGGTGGCTGCCTCTGCATAGGGTTTACCCGCCGAGCGTTCCGACGCCGCCAGCGCCGTTACGGTGAACCACGGATGGCCTTGCAAGAGTTCAACAAATCGCTGACCCACTGCGCCCGTTGCACCCAGAACACCTACACGAATGTTGTTTGACATGTCAAAAGTCCCAGGTTATAAGTATGGTCTGATTTGTTGATTTGTTGATTGAAAAGACAAAAACGAATCGACGCCGAAGCGCTCGTAGTGTATCCGTAGGATATATACAACGACCCATGCCATCAGTCAATCACTCTGACCGCTTTAATCAAATCTCCAAACAAACCGCCCGCTGTCACTTCAGGACCGGCGCCTGGACCCCGGATCACCAGAGGATTGTCCTTGTATCGCGCCGTCGTGCAGACGACGATATTATCCGGCCCGGTCAAACTGCCGGTTGGACTATCCAGCGGTACGCTCTGCAAGCCTGTCTGACAGGCTCCATTTTTCACTGTGGCCATATATCGAAGAACCTGACCTTGTTCCCGTGCTGCGGCCATCCGCCTGGCATAGACCTCATCTTCCTGAGACAGCCGCGCCATGAACGCGTCTACCGACGGCGCTTCAAGGAGCGTATCAGACACCATGCCGTCTACGTGCAGGTCAGACATATTCAGGATATAGCCGATCTCCCGTGCCAGAATCAATGCCTTACGTGCCACATCCATGCCATTTAAATCTTCCCGTGGATCAGGCTCTGTAAATCCGAGGGCCTGCGCTTCCACGACGATATCGGAGAAAGCGCAACCGGTATCTAATTGGGAGCAGATGTAACCCAGGGTGCCGCTCAGGCAGCCTGCTATTTCAAGAACAGTATCTCCGGTATCGACCAGCTCTTTGATGGAGCTGATCACCGGCAGGCCTGCACCTGCGGTTGTTTCGTACCAGTATCGGAAGGTGGAGCCACGACCAAGATGCTGTATTTCGTCGTAGGCGCTGTAGTCATCCGCAATCGGTTTTTTGTTGGCGGTTATGACCGGGATCCCCTGACGAAGACAGGTCAGGTGCACGTCGGTCATCTCTGCGCCTGTGGCATCGATTACGAAGAGGTTCGGCGGATTATTCCTCAATACGATGTCGAGCATTGCCATCGGGCCGGGATAGGCTATATAACCGGGATAATTGGTGAGCATCTGGTTGATATCGGTTTGTTTTTCGAGTGCTTCATTCAATCCCGCCTGATCATACACAGCCTTCGACTGTCCGCATACCCCGACATATTCAAAATGTAAACCGTATTGGGTCTGCATCGCGTCGACGCGATGTACGACCTGTTTGATCAATGCGCCGCCGATGTTGCCCTTTCCGAATTGAAACAGATGATAAGTTTTCACGAAACGCCTTTCCCACTTAATTCAAACGAGTCATGGACCAGTTGAACCGCTCGCTGAAGATCAATTCGAGCGACGACAAAGGAAATATTCAACTCAGAGGACCCCTGCGCGATAGCAATGATATTGATGCCGTGTTCACCCAGAATACCGAATGTCCGTGCAGCGATGCCCGGCGTACCCTTCATACCCTGGCCAACCACAGCAACGGCAGCCAGGTTTGGTTGGACACTGATGGTTTCCAGGCTGCCCAGGTCCAGTTCACGACGAAATTCCGTCTTCAACGCAGCCACAATCCGTTTGCCATCCTTCTCATTGATCAACAGGCAGATATCGTGTTCCGACGAGGCCTGTGTAATCATGATAATGGGTATTTTGTGCTCGGCAGTAGTTTTAAATAACCGCGCCGGCGTATCCGGTGTACCTATCAGGCTGCCACCTTCGATCATGATCAGGCAAAGCTGATCGATGCTGGTAACCGCTTTAACCCCCGAAGTAGTCGGCATCGTATCGCCTGAGATCAGTGTCCCCGGCTCGGTAGATTTAAACGTATTCCTGATACGGATGGATATCTGCTGTTTTACCGCCGGCAGCATGGTCTTTGGATGCAGGACTTTAGCGCCGAAATATGACATTTCCGCCGCTTCGTGATAAGATATGTTTTCCAGTACACGTGCGTTGGCCACAATACGAGGATCTGCCGTCATGGCGCCATCCACGTCCGTCCAGATCCATATCTCGTCCGTCTTTAAAACACTGCCGACAATCGAGGCGGTATAATCCGACGCACCGCGGCCAAGTGTGGTTGTTACGCCTTCTGATGTGGAGCCGACAAAACCTGTAATAACCGGTACCTTGCCATCGTTTATCAATGGTTTAAGACCGCTGGATAAACGACGTGTCGTTTCTAAAAAATCGACTTCCGCCTCCGTATATCGCTCATCGGTTTTAATATATTCCCGGGCATCCACTGAAACCGATGGTACGTCGTGACTGCGCAAGGCTGTCGCTATTATAGGTGCCGACAAGCGTTCCCCGAACGAGCTCACCAGATCGATAGATCGAGGACTGAGTTCTTGAAGAAGCGTGATACCATGACAGATGTTTTTCAGTTCATCAATCATATCAAAACAGGTCGCCAGAGCAGATGCCCGTTCCTCCTGATCAATCAAGGCGTTTATCGTCACTTCATGTCGTCGTCGCAACGCCTCGACCCTATCCATTGGATCATGCCCACGGCACGCTTCTTCTGCGATGTCGCGCAGCGTATCCGTCACTTTACTCATCGCTGAGACTACGACGATCGGTTGTAAGTGGTAATGCGTCTTGACAATAGCAGCTACACACCGAATGGCGTCTACACTGCCGACGGAGGTGCCGCCGAATTTCATAACGATCATAAAATGAGTTCCAAGTTCTGAGTTAAAAAAGTAAAGTGATAAAAGATAGTTCCGAGTTCCGAGTTCTGAGACCGTCTCACTTTTTACTCGGAACTCGGAATTTATTACCAATCTTTTTTTGGATTAGTCTGGTTTACGGCGCCTTGCTTACGTAGTTGTTTTTGTAGATCCTTTTCATCCTGATTTAAGGCGTTCAGTAATCTCTCCGCCTCTTCGCTGGATAACTCGCCTTCCTGTGGTTGTTGCGGTTGATCCTTTTGATCCTGTTGATCCTGTTGGTCCTGTTGATCCTGTTGATCCTGTTGGTCCTGTTGGTCCTGTTGATCCTGTTGATCCTGTTGGTCCTGTTGGTCCTGTTGATCCTGTTGATCCTGTTGATCCTGTTGGTCTTGAAGCTGGCGCTGGACAAACTCCAGATTGTATTTCATATCGGTATCATCCGACTGGATACGTAAACCACGCTTATAGGCTTCGATGGATTCTTTTAGTTGTCCGAGACGGTACAGGCTGTTACCGAGATTATAGTAGGCCTGATTGTTCAATGGTTTTTCGCTGTTCAACGCTTTTTTATAAGCTTGTATCGCCTCTGGATACTTTTCTCGCTGGTATAGGATATTACCGATATTATAATGGAGGGACGGATTATCCGGTTCATCAGCCTGGGCCTCCTCATACGCCATCAGAGCTTCGTCATACTTTTTCTGTTGGTACAGCTCGTTGCCTTTCGCATTTTTAGCGCCGGGCTGACCTCCGAAAATCACCGTCATAACCAGAATCATCCAGATCATTGTCTTATTCCTATAAAAAGCATCTGGTTCAAAACTTATTTGATTGCCGTTTCTAAGTACCAGTTACTCAAACCGCCCCATCCAGGGTGTTTTTATCGCCTTACGGTCGTTTATCAGCGTATATAAAATGAAAAAAAACAGGGTAAAAGCCAGAATATATTGATATCGTTCTTCATATTGCGTGTATTCTTTGGACTCGAATTCAGTTTTTTCCAGCTCGGTAATATCATCATAGATTGCCTGGATTTCGTCTTCACCGAGTGTGGATCGATAGTAAGTGCCTTCCGTTTCCATTGCGATCTGCTGTAACGTATTTTCATCAAGCCTGCTCATAACGACCGATCCGGCTTCATCTCGTTTATGACCGGAAACGCGCCCACCTACATTCTTAATTGGTATCGGTTCACCAAACGGGGTGCCTATACCAACAGCATACACCCGGATACCTTGCGATGATAGTTCTCTGGCGGCAGCGACCGGATCGTCCTGGTGATCTTCGCCATCAGTGAGCAGCACGACGATTTTATGTTCCTGCCGGTTCTTTTGAAACGCCTTCATGGCGGTCTGCAGCGCCTCTGAAATTGCTGTACCCTGCGTTCCAACGGTTTCCGTATCCACACCATCCAGAAATAGTTCCAGGGCACTGTAATCCGAAGTCATAGGGCACTGTAAAAAAGCAGCCCCGGCGAAGACTACCAGGCCGATGCGGTCGCCCTGCAATTGAGCCATCAAGCTTCTGATGGCATGTTTGGCACGCATCAGACGGTTGGGTTTGACATCTTCCACCAGCATACTATTGGATACATCCAATGCCACTATGATTTCAAAACCCTGGCGCTTGATTGTTTCTATTTTAGTGCCGAATTGCGGTCTGGCCAGCGCCACCAAACAGCAGATCATACTGCATACCATCAGTCCCGCTTTCAACTTCTGACGGCCTATACTGGTCGTCCGCGACAACTTGGCCAGCAGTTCCGGATTGCCCAAACGATTCAGGGCTCTCGCCTTTTGCCGGAATCTGAAAATATAAAATATAATCAGGAGCGGTACCATCCCTAAGGCATAAAGATATTCTGGTTGTGCAAATCGCATCGTCAAATGATCTCAGGAGGTTAAACCCGGGGGAAGGGTGGAGGGGATTGTTGTACTCCCATCCCTTCCCTCCGGTTTACCTCTCACGGCAGTTTCCTGAATCTTGTGTGCGCCAGCACGGTCTCGGATAGCGCTAGACAAAGAGCCGGTAATAGAAAATACATGAACAATTCATGGTACCTGGTATATTCAACGGTTTTAATTTCCGTACGTTCCAGTTGATCAATACGTTTATATATGTCGGACAGCGTCTCGGTGCTCGTCGCCCGGAAATACGCGCCACCTGTTATGTCGGCTATTTCTTTCAAGGTAGACTCATCGATCTCTGTCAGGACCAGACTGCCGTCCCGATTACGGGCATAGGTACGGCCGAATACCGGGTCATCGACCGGTATGGGGGCTCCCCCTTCTTTTCCCACACCTACGGCATATATTTTGACATCGAACGCTTTGGCTGCCCTGGCTGCGGTGATTGGATCTATCGCCCCTGTGTTATTGACACCATCGGTGAGTAAAACGACAACTTTACTTTTTGCCTTGCTCTGCCGGAGCCGATTCACTGCGCCAGCGATCCCCATGCCGATAGCCGTGCCATCCTCTATAAGACCTATTTTGATCTCTTCAAGCAAACCCAGCAGGACATTGTAGTCCAGCGTCAACGGACATTGCGTAAAACTACGTCCGGCGAACACCACCATCCCAATCCGATCACTCCGGCGTCCTTTTATGAATTCGGCAATCACCTGCTTGGCCACATACAGCCGGTTACGAGGTTTGAAATCTTCGGCACGCATACTGCCGGAGATATCAACGGACAGGATAATATCGATGCCTTCCGTGGTCACCTCTTCTCCCTTAATGCCGGATTGCGGTCTGGCCAACGCCAGGATCGTCAGGCCAATAACCAGGATGCGAACGACGAACAGGACATGGCGAAACCGTAATAGTGGTGAAGGTGGTAATTGACGAATGACCGTCACATCCGAAAACTGCAAACTGCCCTGACGGCGTTTACGCCGGTACAGATAATGCCAGGCCAGTAGAGGAATGATCAGCAGCAGAACGAAATATATTGGGTTGGCGAATTGCAAGGTGAATTATGAGTTATGAATGATGAGTTGTGAATGATGAGTTATGAATGATGAACCGCGTAGCGCTCGCTGGAGCCCAAAGGGATCAGCAATTGTTTTATGTTTTATGTTTCATGCTTCACATCTTCAGCCTTCACAATCATCTCTTCTGTTGATGTCTCACCGCTGTCAGGTGTTTCAACCTCAACCAATCTGGTTTGCTCAATGATATCCCGGGCGTTTTGAATCGACTGAGACTGCGGATCGGGTTCGGGGGTGAATTTAGCAAATTTAACCATGTCGGATTCCTGCAACAACCGATTGATCAATTGAACCTGCTCATAGGGCATCTCAAGCCGACGTATTGAGACCATCAACTCGGTCGTGGTAAATTCCATGGCGGCAATTTTATATCGTGCCGACAGGTACCGGCGAAGAATTTCCGATAAGACCGTATAATGGGTTTTGACACGTCCCTGAGCGAGCCATTGGAACCGGGCAAGCTGATCCAGTTCATCCAGCGCCTTTTCATGAGGCGTCCGTACGGAATCTACAAAAGCCTCTACCACCTCATCCCGCTGACGTCGTCGATGTATAATATACCATATTACACCTGCCAGGAGGATCAACCCCACCCCGCCGGCTACCCATATATACCAGGGAATCGACGCAGGTATTTCAACCGGATTTTTTAGATCTCGTATATCCGTGGCTTCATCATCTATGACGCTGACAATCGTTATGGGTATTGAATCCGAGACAGCGAACAACTCGGACCCATCTACCAGGACGCAGGAGAGGGAGAGGGGAAGGATAACCTGGACGCCGGTCGTGTAGACAGTCAGGGTATACCGAAGGGTATCGACATGGGCGCCGTCCGGACGGATATATGGCCCGTCATGGTCAAACGACAGGATATCAAAACCGCCCAGGGTCTTTCCGGTATCAGGCCAACGTATAGCGGCTTCAAGAGGACTAACCACGGTGACCACATATTGAAAAGCATCACCGATGGTGATCCGTTCCTGATCGACGGCGACCGTAACAGACAGCGAATCGGTTCTATTCTGCTGTGCAACCACCGGTATGGCGTGCGCCAGACAGAAAATGAGACCCACGAGGAGTCTCAGACGATATCTACACCTCACAGAACTCAACTCCATCACCTTCATATATCCGCTACGATGTCGGTTTTGCGGCGGCCATGTTCTTCAGATGCTCTACAAAGCCTGAATTCACCAGGGAGACCACCGGGTTGTTTCGGAGCTTGATATAGACAAGTCGGCGATCGCCCGGAAACGGTTTGCCGACCAGCAGAGAGAGCCGTTCTTCAGGCACATCATCGCGCCCCCCTATCTGCATGGTCACCTCCAGATAGGGCCTGGCCAGACCAAAGGAGGCCATATCGGCATCGGGGTCGGCCGTAATAAAATCCTCCGCATACAAGGAGTCCATTACATCAAACGCCCGTCCCACAGACACCGCATCTGCATTCTGACTGACCGGTTCTTCCATTTTCCACACCGATTTCTGCTTCTGGTCGCGACGGACCCGGACACGGAAATCAGGTAGTACCACTTCAAACATATGTACCTGATATCCCTTAAAACGCAGGATCTTCTTATCCTGGACATCCAGCGCGGTTGCCGGGATATTCTTTACGCCCGTTGAACTGACCTCATAGATCCATTCTTCCAGGGGGTCCTGGACATAGATGGTCCGGCCGTCTTCTGAAGCAGCGCCGATCAATATGTCCTGTGGCACAGGGCGATTCTCAATAATCAAAGACAGTTTTATCGGTGCCCTATCGAGACCGTATCGCTTTGTGTTGGCCGCCGATGCCGGAATATAGTTTCGAACCCACATCACCTCAAGGCTATCCAGAAGACTGTTTATCATATGATCATTCGCCCGCATATCGAAAGGGGACGTCATACGCCAGTCTTCAAAGGATCGTTTGACCAGCGAAACAGATTCGTCTCCCAACTGCATCGACATCTTCGGCACTTCGTGAGAACGAAAATTAAACGCCGTCTTTCGACGGAACAGCTCCGAATCTCTATTGATCTGGGATAGAAAATCACTTGAAACAGAATACACGGTTTTGCGTTCGCTGCTCAGGATATATATTCTGTCCCCTTCAACGTTACCAAGAGAAATGGTCTGGTTGATCTGACCGTCCCGGGATTTTACCGTAGCGGTTACTGCCGGACGATTCAGACCGTACGGCTTCAAAGATTTCGGCGCATCATCCACAAAAGTAAGCGCTTTTACGGCGTGTATGTTACCGATCAGGCTGATCGCTTCATTGCGTTCCGCCGGCAGTTTAAACGGCTCGTGAATCCGCCAGGTCCCTATTGAGTCCAGCTTACCGACGATCCTCTCTCCTCGATTCTGAATAACAAATTCATCTACTTTATCTTGATCAAAATGGACCAGCAGACGATCTCTCAGAGCATCGACAGACTTACGAAAGTGGTTGTTCGTTTCCCTTGAGATGAAAAAGACCCGCTGTGATCCTTGCGCGGCGGCGTAATAGGATGAGCCCGTCGGATTGATGTCGCCTACCAGAAGAACGTTCGGGGCGGAGAGACCTGAGCCTACTTCAACCGTTACGGAAGGGAAATCCAGACCGTATTCCGACAGGTCTGCCGCAGAGTCCGCCACAGTGCGGGCAGGAGAGAGAGTGGCGAATTCGTTCAAAAGAGTCCTCAGCGCGGCCACATCGGCAGGATACCGGAGCGGATCTACGATCTGCCACCCTTCCAACGGGACTTTCTCTACGACGGTGCTGCCGCTTTCAGTCGTTATTTTGATCTGTGTGACCGCCTCCACCTCCAGATCAAAAACACGCTCGATCTCTTCCACTTCGTTTTTGCCGGCTTCAAAAATGAAAAAATAGGCTGCCAGTATGCCCAGCAGACCGCAAAGTATGATTGTATTTCGCCCGCCACTCACAATGTATCCTCCGTTTAGGGCAGTTGGTAGCAGGTGGCGCGTGGCAGGTAAATAACTACACGCTACACGCTACAATCTGCCCTACTTCCCTACTTTCTTTTCCACCAAACGACCACGCCGATGATCAGAATGCCGATCGGAGCCAGGACGCCGGTAAGGATAAAAATATCCCACATTTGGCTTAGCGATATCTGAATAAGGCGCGTGTCGCTCGACTTGGGACGAATCGCCAGCAGATCTTCCTCTTCAGCCAGCCAGTTGACGATATTCATCATCAGGTCGCTGTTACCCGGCAGGCCGATATTGGTGTTGTCGGCAAATGTTGAATTACCAACCACCACTATCCGCGTTTTTAATTCATGCTCTTCGGGGCGTAAAGCAATCTCCTGAGGGGTCAGCGTGGTCATATCCTGACGTGTCAAAGTACGTGGCGCGGCGGTAATGGCGACAGCTATCGGAATTGGTCCTGGTTCGTCGTTATTTGAATCCAGTTCGGGCGTATAGTCTCCCATTTCCTCCGCTGCTTCACGGGTTTTAGGGAAGGCGGATTCCGCCCAGCTTCTCGGACCGGTCATGGCAATGATCTGTATCTCCAGGGTATCATGGGAGGCTGCAGCCGGTTCGATGGAACGGACCAGGGGAAAAAAACTCACGGTGCCGCCCAGTGTACGGGTAATCGCATGGGGCGGATATTGCATAACCGCCGGCATAAATTCGTCCATACCCGGTAAACGGCCGACGGCACTACGATCAACGACGATGTTATCACCGATCTTCACCTTCCAGGATTCGAGCAACGAAGAAAAATCGGCGCTTTCCGTCAGAAAATCCGGGTTGACCATAATCAGCGCGCGCCCGCCACGTTCCAGATAGTTACGAACGGCCGCCTGTTCACCTGCAAGCAGATTATTCTTCGAACCTGCGATAATCAGCACGTTGCAATCTTCCGGCACGTCGCTTTCGGTCAATAGCGACAGGGATGTGGTGATATAACTCTGATTCTGCAACAGTTGTTGTATCTTATTATATCCGGTTTGATCGGTCAGGTTGATATTATGTTCGCCGTGTCCTTCTAAAAAATAGATGGTCTTCTGGCCCTCCCGAGTCACCTTGACCAGCGCGTTGGTGATCGTCTCCTCATTGATTCGGGTGACATGCTCGGTTTTGCCTGTGCTTTCGAACACGATCGTGCCATAGGCGGTAATATTGTATTGTTTGGCCAGACTCGGCTCACGGTCCGGATCGATAAATTCGTAGCTGATATGGTTTGAATGGTATTGATACTGATTCAGCATATCATTCAATTCGTGTTGAAGGCCTGCTTCTGCGCCTGTCGAGCGGAAAAAACCGACAATGTGTACGCCTTGTTTAAGTTCTTCCAATACGCTTACGGTTAAGTCAGCCAGGCTGAATCGCTGGGTGGCCGTCGTATCAAACCGTTTCGAGTAGCGCGAACCGATCAGATTCACAAAGGTCAGGATACCGATCAGAACCAGAACCATCACTGCCGCATTGGCGCCATACCGCGTTGATCTACGGTCGAGGAGGTTTTTTACCGTCTCCCAATCAAATACGGCAAATGTGGCCAGCAGGGCCAGGCCGATGAGTATTGTAATCAGCGACGTACTCTGCGTGGCCGTATCTGTCACATACAGATAGGAACCGGTCAGCAGAATAATCAGTCCGAGATAACCAATAGTTGGTACCGCATTTTTCATCTAAATGTCTATCCCCATGAATTCTAATGGTACGAAGCTTGCTAACTCCGCCAACGGGTGGATTCCAATGAACGAACAGTAATAAAGAGCCCGAAGTAGATAAAGCTCAGAAAAAACAGACAATCCGTAGAGTCCAATATGCCCTTCTCAAAGGTGTTGTAATGTCGTAATACGGACAAATAGCCCAGCACTTCTCCAAGCTGGCCGGATATGGTACTGGACGCGAAATCAAGGCTCCAGAGGAACAACGCCACGCCGAAACAGACGACGCCGGCGATAATTTGATTCTCTGTCAGGGACGAAACGAACAGACCGATGGTGATGATGCTACCGCCCATAAGCAACAAGCCGATATAACCGGTCCATATGGGGCCCCAATCCGGGTCTCCGTACAACTGCAAAACGAGGGGATATATGATGGTCAATCCTATCATGGAGGCAAACAAGGTAAAGGCCGCAAAAAATTTCCCCAGAATCACATGCCAATCTTTAACCGGAGAGGTTAAGATCAGCTCAATAGTGCCCGTTTTCTTTTCTTCGGAAAATACCCGCATGGTCAGCATGGGCATCAGAATCAACACGGCCACAAAGCTCATGGTATTGAACAGGGGACGCATAATCATTTCATTGATGTTAAGCCGTTCCATCATGGGCGGATACTGAGCGGCCTGCATGAATACTTGCGTATAATATTTCAGGCTTTCGTAGAACATGAAGCTGATAATAAAAATAAAAACAGTAGATATGGCATAAAATATCGGCGAGACGAAATAGGCGCGTAATTCACGTACCCATATCGCCAGTAATCCCTGCATCGTCAGGCCCCCTCCTGGGTCGTCAACTCCAGAAAAATTTCTTCCAGGCTCATGCCTGAAGTCGTCAGTTCAACGAGATCCCAGCTATTCTGTACTACGGTTGATGCAAGCATAGGACGCGCATCCCGGCCGGGTTCGATATCCAGTTCATATTGCCAGAGGCTGTCGCTCTGTGAATTTTTCGTTTTGACGGCTGTGACCCCGTCGACCTGTTTCAGGGACGCCATCACCTCTTTAACCGGCCCCCGGATCTGCATGGACACCGATTGAGACCCGCTCAGCCGGGCGTTCAGATTAGCGGGGGTATCTCCCGCCACAATACGGCCTTTGTCGATAATCAAAACCCGCTGACAGGTTTTGCTTACTTCCGGCAGAATATGGCTGCTTAAAATAATCGTGTGCTCTCCTGCAAGCGCTTTGATCAATTCGCGCACATCATTGATCTGCTTTGGATCAAGGCCGTTGGTTGGTTCGTCCAGTATCAACACATCCGGATCATGTATCAGGGCCTGGGCCAGACCAACTCGTTGCCTGAATCCTTTGGAACAATGTCCGATAATCTTATTCTGTACCTCTTCTAGTGCGGCCAGGCCGATCACTCGTTTGACTGCGCCCGCCTGGTATCGAGAGGGGATGTCCTTTATTTTGGCCACAAATTCCAGATACGGTTTAACCCGCATATCAAGATATAACGGCGCATTTTCCGGGAGGTAGCCCACATGGCGACGTACTTCCAGAGATTCTTTAAACGTATCATATCCTGCTACGCGTGCCGTGCCTTCAGACGCCGGCATGAAGCAGGTCAGGATACGCATGGTGGTTGTCTTACCGGCGGCATTCGGACCGAGAAAACCGAGGATCTCGCCCTTTTCCACTTCGAAGTTTATATCACGAACCGCCGTGAAATTACCATAACGTTTCGTCAAATTTTTAACTTCAATCACAAAAACCCCCAACGATGAATTGGTGAATTGGTGAATTGGTGTTCTGGTGATTTGAAAAACCGAACCGAAATAGTACAAGCGTCATAATGTATTAAATAACCTAAAGAAATGCAAGTATTTGTTATGGAAATTATTCATTGATTTTTATTTAATTAGGTTTTCAATCACCCAATCACCCAATCACCCAATCACCCAATATTTTATCTCTGTCTTTCCCGCATTCTGAAAAATTGAATCAGCGGATCGATGTACGGTCTGTCCGTACTGATATGCACGGCGTCGACGCCCATAAGCCGGAATTGTCGATCGCGCTCTTCCCGCCTCTGTATATTCATCTTCTGATACGCCTGGAGCCATGCTTTATCGTTGGTGTCGATCAGGACTTCTTCTCCTGTTTCCACATCCTCCAATTCGATTAGACCAACCGGGGGCAACCGGATCTCCCGGGGATCGGTTATGGTAATGGCTACCATATCATGTCGTTTATTGGCGATGCGTAATGGGGTCATATAATCCGAAGTCAGAAAATCCGATACCATGAAAACAATGCTGCGGCGTGTAATGACTTTGTTGAGATATTCCAGGGCCTGGGTGATATCTGTGCCCGGTTGCTCTGGTTGCGTATAGAGCAGCTCACGAATCACCCGCAGGATGTGGGTACGCCCTTTCTTGGGCGGGATAAATTTCTCGATCTGATCCGTAAAAATGAGCAGGCCGACCCGGTCATTATTTTTGATCGCCGCAAAAGCGAGTACCGCGCAGAGTTCGGCGACGATTTCCCCCTTCATCTGCTCGAAGGTGCCGAAATTGCTCGAGGCGCTGACATCAACAACCAGGATAACCGTCAGTTCACGTTCTTCCGTAAACCGTTTGATATAGGGCCGTCCCATCCGTGCCGTCACATTCCAGTCAATCGTCCGGATATCGTCGCCGGGTTCGTATTCACGTACTTCCGCGAACTCCATTCCACGTCCTTTGAACACGCTATGGTATTCGCCACTGAACACGTCGTTGACCAGATGCCGGGTTCGAATTTCGATCTGCCGAACTTTTTTTAAAACGTGCTTGGGTATCACGGAATTTCTACACAATCAAAGATACGTTGAATGATTTGTTCCGACGTAATATCTTCCGCATCCGCTTCATAGGTGACGATCACACGGTGGCGGAGGACATCCATCCCGATAGATTTGACATCTTCCGGCGTGACATAACCCCGCCGGCGTAGAAACGCATGCGCCCGGGCAGCGGTGGCCAGAAAGATGGTCGCACGCGGCGACGCGCCATAATGGATCAGGTCCCGTATCTCTTTCAAATCTTCATGGGTTTCCGGGTTGCGGGTGGCAAACACCAGGTCGATGATATACCCTTTGATTTTATCATCCATATAAACCTGATTCACGAGCGAACGGGCTTCAACAATATTTTCCGTGGTCACCACCTGTCGGGCTGTCACCGGCTCGTTGCCGGTCATACGATTGAGGATGTCGAGTTCTTCCGCCTTTTTCGGATAGGTGATGTGCAGCTTGAGCATAAATCGGTCGACCTGCGCTTCTGGTAGAGGATATGTTCCTTCCTGCTCTATCGGGTTCTGGGTGGCCAACACCAGAAACGGGTCATCCAGATTGAAGGTCTCGCCACCGATCGTGACCTGACGTTCCTCCATGGCTTCCAGCAGGGCGCTCTGCACTTTCGCCGGGGCCCGATTAATTTCGTCCGCCAGAATAATATTGGCAAAAACGGGCCCTTTTTTGGGTATAAACTCTCCACTGGCCGCGTGGTAGATCATGGTGCCGGTCAGATCGGCAGGCAGCAGGTCGGGTGTAAATTGGATTCGTTGAAATTGCGCATTAATCGTAGACGCCATTGTTTTTACGGCCAGGGTTTTCGCCAGGCCGGGCACACCCTCGAGTAACACATGGCCATTGGTCAGGAGACCGATCAACAAGCGCTCAAGCATATATTTCTGGCCGACAATAACTTTTCCGGCTTCTGAGAGTAATTGTTCAACAAAAACACTTTGCTCATGGATGCGATTATGAATGACTTTAATGTCATCCGGTCCCATCGGTTGTTCTGTAGTCATAGGTGTACTTTCGTATCGCCGGCTCCAGCGGATAATACCGTCTTTTGCAGCAGCAGGTATTTAATGTGGTCCTAATCAGACTTTGATGAGGACGACGAGGTCGTCGACGAATCAGACTTTGATGAGGACGAGGCATCTGATTTAGACGAGTCGGATTTGGATGAGTCGGATTTGGATGAGTCGGATTTGGATGAGTCGGATTTGGGTGAAGAGGCCTCTTTATCGGCTTTCTCCCCTTTTTTATAACTTTCGCTTCGATAATCTGTGGTATAAAAACCGTCGCCTTTAAACAGGAATCCTGCACCGCCGCTGATAAGTCGGGTCACGTCACCGTTGCATTCCGGACAGATTGAAACCGGTTCTGCGGTGATGGTTTGAAACACCTCGAATTCGTGTTTACACTCATTACATCGGTATTCGTAGGTCGGCATTTATTTCTCCATATAAACAAAACCGGCGTCGGCGATAAGCCGCCGACGCCGGTTTGTTTAACCGCATACAGCAGGGTTACATCATTCCGCCCATGCCGCCCATACCACCGCCCATACCGCCGCCCATGCCACCGCCACCATAACCACCTGGCGCCGGAGGAGCTTCTTTCTCCGGAAGATCCGTGATCAGGGCTTCGGTCGTCAGCAGGAGTCCTGCGATACTGGCCGCATTCTGCAAAGCGACGCGTGACACTTTGGCGGGATCGAGAACGCCGGCTGCCAGCAGGTCTTCGTACTCGCCTGTATTGGCATTATAGCCGATGTTACCCCCTGTCCCTTTGACATGTTCGATAATAACCGAACCTTCGGCGCCTGCATTGGCTGCAATATGGCGTAGAGGTTCTTCCAGCGCACGACGAATGATATTCACGCCTACCGCCTCATCGCCTTCGGCCTCGACCCCGTCAAGCACTGAGATCGCACGCACGTAAACGACACCGCCACCAGGCACGATGCCTTCTTCCACAGCGGCGCGGGTGGCATGCAGCGCATCTTCCACGCGGGCTTTCTTTTCTTTCATTTCCGTCTCGGTTGCCGCACCGACATTGATCACCGCAACGCCGCCGGCCAGCTTGGCCAGACGTTCCTGCAGTTTTTCTCGATCATAATCGGAGGTTGTATCATCAATCTGACGACGAATCTGAGACACACGACCTTCGGCATCGGACTGATCCCCGGCGCCTTCGATCAGGGTTGTTTCATCTTTATCGATGGTGATGCGCTTGGCCTTACCCAGATCGTCGAACGTCACATTTTCCAATTTGATGCCGATGTCTTCGGTGATGACCCGAGCGCCGGTCAGAATGGCGATATCTTCAAGCATGGCCTTACGTCGATCGCCGAACCCGGGGGCTTTGACGGCCGCGATTTTCATCGTGCCGCGCAGCTTGTTGACGACCAGTGTGGCCAGAGCTTCGCCTTCTACATCCTCGGCGATGATCAGCAATGAGCTACCCTGTTGTACGACCTTTTCAAGAACAGGAAGCAGGTCTTTCATGGCGCTGATCTTCTTCTCATGGATGAGAATGTACGGATCATCCATAATGCATTCCATGCGTTCCGAATCGGTTACAAAGTAAGGCGAAATGTACCCTTTATCGAACTGCATCCCTTCTACTACATCCAGCGCGGTGTCCATACTCTTGGCCTCTTCGACCGTGATCACGCCGTCCTTACCTACCTTGTCCATGGCGTTGGAGATCAGGTCACCGATCTCCTGGTCGTTGTTCGCAGAGATGGCCGCGACCTGAGCGATCTCCGTCTTGCCGCTTGTCGGATTGCTGCTTGCCTCAATCTGCCCGACAACGGCCTCGACAGCCCGCTCGATGCCTCGCTTGAGGGCCATTGGATTGTGCCCGGCAGTTACATTTTTGAGGCCTTCGCGATAAATGGATTCGGCGAGTATCGTTGCCGTGGTGGTCCCATCTCCAGCGATGTCACTGGTTTTGGAGGCCACTTCCTTAACCATCTGGGCGCCCATGTTTTCATACGGGTCTTTCAATTCGATCTCTTTAGCCACGGTCACACCGTCTTTAGTCACGGTCGGCGCGCCGAAACTTTTATCAAGTACGACATTACGTCCTCTCGGCCCCAGCGTCACTTTTACGGCTTTGGCCAGGGTTTCTACGCCGTTCAGTATGGAACGACGCGCTTCGTCCCTGAATTTTAACTGCTTTGCCACAGTTCATCTCCTCGTTTTGTATGATCATAATATGCGTTACATCCGGTCGAGACGTATCTCGCCCTTCAGCACTACTGTACAATGCCCAGAATATCCTCTTCCCGCATCATGAGATACTCTTCATCATCCAGTTTGACTTCCGTTCCGGAATACTTGCCGAACAATATCTTGTCGCCGACTTTCACTTCCAGGGCGATACGATCCCCATTGTCCCCTACCCGCCCCGGTCCGGCCGCTACGATTTCACCGTTCTGAGGTTTTTCTTTTGCTGTATCAGGAATAATGATACCGCCACGCTGGGTTTCTTCTTCTTCCAGACGCTTGACCAGGACGCGATCACCTAAAGGTTGTACCGCCATTTACACCTACTCCTTTCTAGAGTAATTAAGTTAATGGGCCGATTTCAGCCCATCTGGTTAAAAGGTTGAAAATTGTGATTTATACCACACAGTCCAATTTTCGGTTGTTCACAGGCCGGATACAGTGCAATGATTATGCCAGAGATCCAAAAATTATTTTTTATTTTTTAAACCGTTGTAAAATATCACTTTAATATAATTTCATGTCTCGGCCGAATGCACCCGCCAAGTAAACAGATACAACATAACCATGTTGTTTTGATAAATCAAGTCAAAATGGCATGGTCAATATGATATTGTTGTAATATAAAGTAGCTATACAATTATGGAGAATTTATGGCATCTGTCGGAGTTATCGTGATCTGCTGATCGGCCTGGTCTACGCGGATCGGCCTGTTCCAGGTCAGGATGAGGGGCAGGTTGGTGAGTGCGGGATACAGGCGTTTGAGCATCTGAAGACGATGAATTCTGGCCAACGCCATGACATCTGCCGGATCATGTCCTGCAAGCCAATATATGCCATAGGCGACAGGTGACATGGTTGCCTGACCGAGTGAGTCCGTTTCGGCGGAAGCGATGGACAAACTGCGATACACGGCGGCTGTGAGGATAGAACGTTGAATCAGGTCTCTATAATACAAACGGGTGTAATCATCAAGCGCCTTCTTCCAGGCAGAATAAAGCTGAAACGATTGGGCATCCGGCCTCTCGCCTGTAACCTCATCCCGTAGGATATCTCGATCCGGACTGTAAAGTCGTTGTTCCCGATGGAGGCGTTCCGGCCAGATGGAGGAGGCATTCACAAGCACAGGCAAGGCAGTCAGGGGGCCGATTACGAGGCGTACCGCCTCAAGCATATCCGAAAAGGACGATTGAGAAAGGATATGATCTATATAAGCCGATCTGGCCCGTTCCACAGAATAAAGAGACTGCGTGCATATACGCGACAGCACAAATCCCCGCTGCTCGATAGCGCTTCTAAGGAAAGCTTCCCGTTGTTCATCTTCGACGATACGAACCACCTGGCGCGGTGGGGACAGCACATCGATCCGGCTGAGAGAATCAAGGAGGTCGGTTATGCTTGTTCTGAGCAGATCGAATCTGATGCCCTTGGAGGTATAATCCTCCTGTTTATCGAGCACAGCCTGAACCCGGACGATGCCCCTGCGCTCCCCTGACATCTGGTGGGTGAGGAAGAGCAAGCCGATACTGATGAGTATGGCCAGGCCGATTAGAATTCGAGGAAGCATAGGTAAATTAAATAAGCATGCCTGCTATGGTGGCCGTCATATTCGCAGCGAGGGCGCCGCCGATCAGGGAACGGATGCCGTACCTTGCGATGTCCTTCCGTCGTTCGGGGACCAGACTGCCGATGCCGCCGATCATAATGGCGATGGAACCGAAGTTGGCAAAGCTGCACAGGGCATAGGTCGCGATAGTAAACGACCGGGGTGAAAGCTGTGTTTTTAAGGCACCTAAATCCTGATACGCGAGAAATTCGTTCAATATGGTTTTTTTACCAAGCAGCATGCCGACCAGTTGCGCATCCTCCCAGGCCACACCCATGAGCCAGGCCAGCGGCGCACAGAGCCATCCCAATGAACGTTCCAGGGTGAGTGGCGCACCGCCGATGTAAGGCAAAAAGGATAGGCTCCAGTTCAACAGGCCGACAAAAGCGATGGCCACGATGAGCATCGCAGCGATATTCAGGGCCAGCTTGAGGCCGTCGGAGGCGCCGCGGCATACCGCATCCAGCAGGTTGACATCCTGACGCGGAACCTCAACGGTAACTACACCCAGCGTCGGTGAGGTTTCCGTTTCCGGTGTCATGATCTTCGAGATGACCAGTGCCGCCGGCGCCGACATCAGGGAGGCGGCCATCAGATGACCGGCATCGGCCCCGAGAGTCACATACGCGGCCAGGACGGAACCCGCCACGGTCGCCATACCGGTGGTCATCAAGGCCATGATTTCCGAGCGGGTCATGGTTTTGAGATAAGGGACCACCAGCAGCGGTGCTGTAGAGATACCCAGGTACACGTTGGCGGATGCCGCAAGGGACTCCGAACCGGAGGTTCGCATCAACAGGATCATGGTCCGGGCCATCTGCCGAACGATCCATTGCAGGATACCGAGGTAAAAAAGCACGCCTGTAATCGAAGAGACAAAGACCACCATGGGCAACACAGAGAAACCAATGGGGGCCGTCTGCACGAGATCACCGAAGATAAACCGGGCGCCTTCATTAGAGAATCCGATCACCCGGTCTACGGCCGCTCTGGCAAAACTAAAGAAGGCTTGACCGGGTCGGGAATGCAACAGCAAGAGGCCTAACCCCATCTGCAGAGCGAGCCCACTGCCTATCAACCGCCAGTCCATACGCCGCCGATTTTCCGACAGCATCCAGGCCAGCGCCAGGATGGTAAAGAGACCGAGGATGGAGATGAGTTTTTCCATGGGGAGTTCGGCAGGTGGGCAAGTGGGCAATAAAGAATATTATTCCAATGTGGTGATTCTATCTTCCTTGTCAATAGCAAACATACCCTTTGCCTATAGTTGATTTCGTTGCCCACTTGCCCACCTGCTCACTTATCGATTTCCTACCTCACCGATCTATTGCCCGACGGCCAAACGGAAGCCACACCGACATAGAGGAAACCGATAAAAAACAGAATAAGGAAGGGGATGGAGCTATAAATTTTGTTGACCGCTGTATAGTAGATGAGTAAGGCGAAATGAAAAGCGAAGAGCAATTCCAGCAACGGAAGCCACGTCTTCAATCCACTGTATTTCGTCCATTTTCGATAGCCTTTCCGCCCCTGAATACCGTATTTGGGGGTCCTCTGAAATGCGGACCAATGGCCGATAAGCGCTTCGATGACGCCTTTGGTATTGTTGATGCAGATCCCGATCCCGATAGACATCAGAAACGGGAGATACAGGATACGCCGTTTCCATTGGACACGATCTACCTCCCGTTCCGAAAAAAGGTAGAACAGGGAGACAGAGATTGTGGCGGCCATTAAGAAGGGCAGATCGATCCAGAACGAACTGATCCACCCGGCCTGTACACGGATCACGATGGAGGGGAACATGAGGATGGAAAGCATGATCATGAGTACATAGGCCATATTATTGGTCAGGTGGAATATGGCTTCGAGTTTCACACGAAACGGCAGGGCGCTGCGTAATACGGTAGGTAATAGCTTTTTAGCGGTCTGTATAGAGCCTTTAGACCACCGATGCTGTTGTGATTTGAACGCGTTCATTTCGATCGGCAGTTCCGACGGCGATTCCACGTCTTCAAGAAAAATAAACCGCTGACCTTTCAGTTGGGCGCGATAACTCAAATCAAGATCTTCGGTCAAGGTATCATGCTGCCAGCCGCCGGCATCATCGATACTTTTCCGGCGCCACATGCCTGCGGTTCCGTTGAAATTGAAAAAGCGGCCCGATTGAGACCGGGCGCCATGTTCCATGATGAAATGACCGTCCAGCATAATCGCCTGCACCTGAGTCAGAAGGGAATACTCCCTGTTCAGATAGGCCCAGCGGGTCTGTATCATGCCTACCCGCTCATCGGAAAAGCCGGGTAATATGTTATGCAGAATGTCGGTCGGCGGGATGAAATCGGCATCGAATATAGCGATGAATTCACCTCTGGCATTCATCAGGCCTTCTCTTAATGCCCCGGCTTTGTAGCCAACCCTATCCGTGCGGTGTATATATCGAATATCAAAACCCTGCTCGAAGTAACGATCCACGCAGGCTCTGGCGATAGCCTGCGTCTCATCTGTCGAGTCATCCAGTACCTGTATTTCCAGATGCTCTTTCGGATAGTCGATCCGGCATACCGTCTCGATCAGGCGCTCGGTCACATATTGTTCGTTGTATAAAGGGAGTTGTATGGTAACGTCCGGATAGGCGGTCAACGGCGCTTCCGGCTTTACTTGCGTGGCACGACGTTTATATTTGTAATACAGATACACCATCAGATACCGGTGGAAACCGTATATCGCCAGCAGGACAAGCACAAAAAAGTATAAGAGGATAAAGGTTAAAGAAAGATAACTCATAAATTGAATGGTGAATGGTGAATGGTGAATGGTGAATGGTGAATGGTGATTTAAAATCTGATCATCCATACAGGATTATCGGAATAGCAGCCTAGTCTTTCTGATAAAAAATGGTGACCTTTATGTCCGGATCAAGTTACAGGTTACAGGTTGCAGGTTTATTGATACTGGGTTTGTTGCTTGAAGTAGCGTGCCTGGAAATGGTACGTATCGGTGATCTCCGCACCAGCCTGGTTGATATTCAGGATCTCCTGCCCGCCTCTTATTTTTCTTCCCTCTTCCCTCTTCCCTCTTCCCTACTCTTATTCTGGCTGCCCTTTGCCGCTGCGTTTTTTATCTACGTTGTCGGAGTTTACCAGAGTTACGGGCATGAAAGCCGTCCATCGGATCGGCGTTTGCTCGGCATTATTCTGGGTATTGCGGTAATATGCCGCCTGACCCTCCTGTTCAGCCCGCCGACGCTATCGGACGATATCTTCCGGTATGTCTGGGACGGCAAGATGCAGAATCAGGGCATCAATCCGTATCTATATCCTCCTGAAGCACCCGAGATCGCCCCTCTCCGGGATGAATTTCATCCCCGTATCAACAACAAACACATCTCGACGATCTATCCGCCGTTAACGGAAATGATGTTCCGACTGGTCGATACCATCTGGCACCATCCGGCGGTGATGAAGATCTTTTTTACTCTCTGTGATCTATGGATCATCGTACTTATTCTTCGTATGCTCCGTGATCGACAACTGCCGTCGTACAGAGTACTGATCTATGCCTGGAATCCGTTGGTCATGATCGAATTTGCCGGTACCGGGCACAACGATACGCTGGCTCTATCCCTCATGCTCGCCGCTCTGATTGCTGTAACCAGCAGGAAAACCGTATCGGCGATGGTCTATATTTCTTTATCCTTTCTCTCCAAATTTTTCGCCGTTGTATTGCTCCCGGAGTTTTACCGGGTTGTCCGTAGCATAAAACCATTCTGGCTTATCCCTGCGATAATTATCGTTTTTTATCTGCCGTATATAGACGCCGGCTCTCAGTTGTTTCACGGCCTCATGGTCTATGGAGATAAATGGCGGTTCAACGACAGCATTTTTTCTATGATGGTCTATATGACCGGTTCTCTGGATTATGCCAAGGCGATCATCGCTATTCTGTTTGCCGGTATTATCCTGATTCGTTTTGTTCTGCCGCCTGCCCCCTATAAAACCGCTTATATCATCGTCGGCGCCTACCTGCTACTGACGCCGACCTTACAGCCCTGGTATATGGTCTGGGTGATTCCTTTTCTCTGTATCTTCCCAAATCGCGCCTGGATTCTGCTGACCGGCCTCGCGCCCATTTCGTATCATGTGTCTATTCAGTTTATTCAAACCGGCATCTGGAGCGAGACGACCTGGATTCGGTATGTTCAGTATATTCCATTTTACAGCTTACTGATTATCGATGTCATCAAAGACAAGATCAGGCAAATGAACCATTGAATTTTTCACGCTCACTTACAAGACGCAAGTTCGTATTTCTAAACTTTAAAACACGTGGTAAAGTTCCTGATCACCGGCTATATAATAACGACCGTGTGAACCTGAGGCAAGCCCGGTATCGGAGAACCTGATCGTTTCATCAAATTGATTGACGGCAGGCTGTGTGGATTATACAATCATCAATGGAATTCGTCTGCCGGACGGCGCCATGGAGCAAGATATGCTGCGCAAGGGCCGTATAGAAGTAATCACCCAGGTAGGCGCCATGTATCAGGCCCTCGATCGGTCAGGCGTGTTGTAAGAACAGACAAAAACCAATAGAGCCTATTTCACAAGCCCATTGTTCACCAATAATCAGACGGAGGGTTCCATGTCGGATGTTTCGATGTTTTCGCTCGAAGGTAAAACCATGATGGTGACCGGCGCCAGCAAGGGCATCGGCAAGGCCATCTCCATCGAAAGCGCGCGTGCAGGGGCGGATCTGGTGATCGGTAGCCGGACGATGGCCGATCTCGAATTAGTGGCCGCTGAGATTCGGGATATGGGGCGCCAGTGCCATTGTATTACCGTCGACGTGGCCAGTGTGTCATCGATCAATGAGTTCGTGGACCAGGCCATCGCCGTCACGGGCGGGATTGATATTCTGGTCAACAATGCGGGTTACAACAAAATCACGCCGATCCTGGATGTCTCGGAAGAAGAATACGATTATATCATCGATGTAAATTTGAAAAGCGTCTTTTTCGGTTGCAAAGAGATTGTAAAGCATATGATAGAGCGCGGACAGGGCGGACGCATTATCAATATTTCATCTCAGGTGGGCGTCGTCGGCGGACCGCTGCGATCGGCGTATACCGCAGCTAAAGGCGGCGTATGCACGTTGACCAAATCCATGGCTGCCGAATGGGCGGAACACGGCATCACGGTGAACGCCGTGGCGCCTACCATGACTCGTACACCGATGGTGGAGAAAGCCATGGAAAATGAAGCGTTTCGAGCCAATATAAAGAAAATTCTGCTGGGGCGTGTTGCCGAACCGAAGGAAATCGCCGGCGCCATCATTTACCTGGCCTCGGAAGCGGGCACGATGGTTACGGGACATACGCTGCTGGTGGATGGGGGGTATACGGTGGTGTAGGGAAGCTACGAAACGACGAAGCTACGAAACGACAAAGCTACGTCCGATTCTGTTTAACCTTGAGACGGGCCCTGTTATGTTCGCGGTTGGATCTGGAAAAAATATGGGAGCCGTCACCGCGGGCAACGAAAAAGAGGTAGGGGACCTTTTTCGGGTATAAGGTCGCGTGGATGGAGGCTTTGCCCGGACTGCAGATCGGACCGGGAGGCAGCCCTGCATGTACATAGGTATTATAAGGTGAAGAATCAGAGAGGTGTTTTGTGTACAATCTCATATTCGGATCGCCCAGGCCGTATTGAACGGTCGGGTCCGCTTCCAATTTAATACCGATGCGTAACCGGTTATGAAAAACGCCTGAGATGATCTCCCTTTCCTCTTCGATTTGTGCTTCCTGCTCTACGATCGCGGCCAACGTCATAATCTCATGAATGGTAAACCCCAATTGTATCGCCTGAGCTTTGTCTTCTTCCGTAAATGTTTCCTTATAGAGCGCGACCATTTCCCGAATGACGGCTTCTGCGGGCATTTCACGGTAGAAATAATACGTATCGGGAAACAGGTAACCTTCCAGCGATGGGGCTGTAATATCTAATGTCCTGGCCAAATTCGGATCATACGCCATCGTGACAAAAGCGGCCGAATCGATGTCGGCCTTTGTTTTGAGTATATGGGCTATTTCAGGAATGGTTAATCCTTCCGGGAGCGTCACTCTGTTCGCCCCGCCTCTACCGGTAACCAGCGTCTCCAGGATATCTTCTATCGACGTGCCCGGTTCAATACGATACCGACCGACCCGTATTTGATTGTCAACTTTTTTATACCGTGCAAACACTCTGAACCAGCCGGCATGGCGAACAATCTGCTCATTTTCCAGAAAACCGGCCACTTGCGAGAGCGTCATACCAGGCTCTACAAACAGCGTTACAGGCGCTCCGATCGTGTCGGGAGGGCGATGCAAATAAAATCCTGTACCAATGGCGCCTGCCACGATCAACAACCCACCTGCCAGGCATAATATACCGACAGTTTTAAGTATAGACATCCCGCCTCCGGAAATTCTTAATTACTGACATGCCGCTGATGATCCAGATAACTCTGTAATAACAGGGTTGCAGCAATACGGTCGATTTTTTTCTTGTTCCTTCTGGCTTTATATCCCATATCGACCATTGCCCTCTCCGCTGCGGCACTGGTCAAACGCTCATCCCATGTATGTACTGTACACGTAACCCGTTCCCTAAGCTGATCGACAAAACCGTTCACCCGTTGGGCCATCTCTCCTGTCGTGCCGTCCATGTTGACCGGTAAGCCAACGACGATTTTTTTTACCTGATACGCATCGGCTTCGGCAACAATCATATTAATGGTTTTATCCATATGATTTGTTTCTTTCGTTTCCAAACCCTGGGCGATCAACCCCATCGAGTCGCTCACCGCCAGGCCGATTCGTTTCTCTCCAAAATCAACGCCAAGCACGCGACCTTCCAGGGCAGAGGACCCGGATTGCATAAACGAATGTACATCCTCCGGAGATACCATTGCAGGGGAAGGCGCCTGAAAATGTGACCGCCCATGTCTGGATATTTTTCCCTTCCCTCTAGAATTGTGATCCCGCCTCCGTGATGTCGGCCTATCCTCACGACGTATTCTTCTCGGCATGTTACGCTCCACCTTCCGGCCCCAGGATGACCAGCTCATCCGACCGGGCAGACCATAAACGGCGCCAGATCATAACCACGCATAACAGGATAAACGCATAATCAAACGGGTCCATACGATTCAGATAAGCGATATAGGTATTCTGTTGGGCAAATTCCAACAATTTCTCTGCCGACAGACCGCTCCGGGCTTGCTGGTATAATGAATAATCATAATCGATACGTTCACTACCCAGCATGATTCCGACTGCATATACAGCTCCGAATGAAAATAACATCTTACTCCTCTGATGAGCGATTCGAAGCATAAGCATCGCCACACCAAAAGCCAGACCGAACATGGCGATGGGCGTAAACATGGCCATACTGAACTCTGTGTAGAACATCAGCCTTTGCCAGCCCATCACACCTGCTAAGCTGACAACGGCTCCTGCGATGGCGGCAATCCGCATTTGCCGCCGGTTCTGCTTCTGCATCATCTCATGTTCCCGCCCCAGTTCGCTGACACAGTCCTGGCAATATGGATCCCCATCGGCGTAATACAGACAGGCAGAACAGAGGGCCTGGTTGCATATGCTGCAGTTGCCGACAGCTTGTTTATCAGGGTGGGTGGTGCAGATCATAAAATGGTGAATGGTGAATGGTGAATGGTGAATGGTGAATGGTGAATGGTGAATGGTGAATGGTGAATGGTGAATGGTGAATGGTGAATGGATCCAATCACTAAATCGCCATTCATCATTTATTGTTGTCCGTCCGCTATCGAGGGTGGCAGGCCGGTGACGCTGATGCGCCACAGCAGGCGACTATCCTCGGGGCCTGTAGCCGGTTCCAGTACGGTGGCTTTGTGCAAGGTGGAAAACGTATCCCAGGCGCCGGCATCTCCGACCTTGAAATCGTAGCTGGTGACATACGCCGGTTTAATGGCATGTACAGCCAGTTCATTCAATAGATCGAACGCTTCATCATCCGGCATACCGATGATGCCGAAGGAACTGCCTGCCATGCCATAGAGCGCTTTACGACCGGTCACCGGATGACGTTTGACCAGCGGATGGTATACGTTGACGACCCGTTTTTTCTGATCGACCGTTAATTTCTCGGCGGATGTTGTTGATTTTTCATCCATATCCGCCCGGTTGCCGTAATGATGCAGGACCACCAGGTGCTCAATTCTTTTCTTAATCGCATCGGACAGCCCATCGTAGGCGGTCATCTGATCCGCAAAGTAGGTGTAGCAACCTTCTTTCGGCCACTGACGACCATAGACGATGGTCGAACTGTTGGGCGGATCTTCATAGGCCACGTCTGTATGCCAGAAGGCAGCCCCCTCATAGACGCCGATGGGTTTGCCCTCTTCGAAAATATTCGAGAGGTTCAGTATGGCCGCGTGGTTTTCATGACGCAGATGATCCAGAAAATGTGGCCGCTGATGGCCGAACCGCTTGGTCAACTCGTCGAAGTGATCGAACGCCAACTTCTGGTTGCGTATTACAATAAGCCCATGCGTATGGAAAACCTGGAGGATCTCACGCATGATCTGGTCATCGATCGGTTGGGAGAGGTCCACCCCTGATATCTCCATCCCGAAACCGGGTAGAGGAGTGGTTGCAATATACATGGCTACTCCTTCCGACATCAATCTACCCGCCACCTGCTACAGGCCACGTGCTACAAGCCACGATGCCCTGTATCAGTTACGTAAAATCGGCGGCGCCTGTAATAACCGTGTACAACACGTACATAATCGCCAGCGGAGCGATAAACCGGATAATCACTCTGAAGCAGGTAAACCATATTAGAGGCTTGCCGTCCTGCCCGATGAAGCCGAGTTCTTCTACACACAGCTTTTTATCCAGGAACCATCCGGTAAACAACGTAATACATAACCCGCCAAAAGGCAACAACCAGTTGGCCACGAGATGATCCAGGAAATTAAAAAAGCCTGCTTTCCCACGAAAAAACAGCTGATTGAGTTGATAGAACAGACCTGATTCATCCGTGCCGAACAATTGGAATCGGGAAAGACCATTTGCCGGGTCCAGAGAAAGCACGACAAGCACCGTCAAGATAAATACCAAGGTGCCGGAAACCAGGGTGGCTTTGACCCGGGAAAAAGAAAAGCGGTCTATCAACAGGGCAACAACCACTTCGAGCAATGAGATGGAAGACGAGAGCGCCGCAAACATGATGAGGAGATAGAAAATCGGGCCGAGTATTACGCCGCCGGACATTTTGGCGTAGAATAAGGGGGGCAGCGTGGTAAACAACATCCCTGTCGCGCTTTTACTTACACTGCTCTGTAACTCCGGAAAGGTAAACAGGATACTATACATTATCACACAGGCGCTTAGAGCCACCAGCGTATCCAGTCCCACGATGATGGTCGCGGCTCTGGGGATCGAGTCGGACCGTTTCAAATACGATCCGTAAGTAATCATGATGCTCATGCCGAGGGACAGAGAGAAAAATGCGTGGCCAAGGGCCTCTAATATGGCCTGATCGGACAGGGCATCGAACCGGGGGTTAAAGAGAAACCCGATGGCCTCGCCGAAACCATCCATCGTCACGGCATAACATACCAGGAACATAATCATAACAAAGAGGCCCGGCATCAGGATCCTGTTGGCTCTTTCAATCCCATCAACGACCCCCTTACAAACGATAACGACGGTCGCTGCGCTGAAGAAGAAGGCAAAAACAAATTGAAGACTCGTGTTGGCCAGAAAGTCACCGAAGGCATTTTCAGAAGGCGCCGTATAGCCGGTTAAAGACCAGTCTACACACTGAACGAACAACGCCACAGCCCACCCTGCGATCACAGCTATATAGGAGAGAATCACGGCGGCGGCAACAACGCCGACCCATCCGATGATTTTCCACCGATCGCCGCCGAAGGTTGTGGCACCCAATTGAGCTAGTGCCGGGACGGCACTTTTCTGCGTATGGCGTCCGATGATAAATTCGGCCATCATGATGGGCAGACCGATCAGCGGAATACACAATAGATAGATCAGAACGAAGGCGCCGCCGTTATTTTCCCAGGTGATATAGGGAAACTTCCACAGGTTGCCGACGCCAACGGCTGAACCGGCTGCGGCCAGGATAAACCCGGTTGACGATTTCCAGTGACTGCGCTGTTGGGTCATGGCGTATTCAGAGGGTGTCGTTTATACACATTACGCGGACTTACAGACCAGAGGCGACCTGCATCATCCGCGTTTTTTTATCGCTGAGTTATAACGACAAGTTAATTTAAGCCCCATGGGCTGTCAAGGCAATTTGCCTTGGTAAGAGGGCGCTTTTCCCTTGCTCTTCAGACAAGTTTACTTTAGGATATAGCACCGTATGTTTCTGCAATTGATGTACGCTCAGGACGCTTTAAATGACAACACATACCCCCCGTTGGTCTGTCTTCTTCGGGATCATTATCACTTTAATACTTACTTTCGGTATTTTGCGGAATAGTGGTTTATTCTTTGAGACCGATCTAATTACCTATCGAAAACACATGGAGCATATTCATATCGATGCGGATGAGGCCATCGTTATGCAGCATTTCAATAGCGTGCATCCGCAACAGAGTCAATTTGTAATCGGGGTCATCGCCGTCGAAGATCATTATCCGGTTTTTGCAGGCAAACCTTATCGCGTGTATGCTGTCGGTTATTATGATGCAGATCATTATCCCCGGCGGCTCATGAACATTGTTTGCCAGAACGGCAGAGTGCAACGTAAAACATAGAGCGAGTGGCCAAATGGGCAAGTAAGGCCCTGCCACCTGCCTGTTTGCTGCTTATAAAGGAGTATTTCAATGGCTAAATCCAAATCATTCTGGGGTGAGCATCCGGAACACATCTGGTTGGACGGAGAGATCGTACCATGGGATCAGGCGACGATGCATGTTACGCAGGGCCATATCTTTGCACACAGCATTTTCGAGGGCATCCGCGCCTACTGGAATCAGGATCAGGAGAAGTTGTATGTCTTTCAACTTGACGCCCACCTTGAGCGGTTATACCGGTCGATTAAACTGATGCGCATGGAAACGGATTTCACGCTGGAGAATCTGAGGACCTCATCCATTGAATTATGTTTGAAGAACGAATACCGGGAAGATATCTATGTGTTTCCCAGTGTTTATTTCCAGTCTCATGTGTATCTCAACAAGATGGTCGGGCCGACGCATACCTACATTCAAACCTTTCCTCATGCATCCGAACTTGATCGAACGGAAGGGGCGACCTGTGGGATCAGCTCATGGACGCGTATCACAGACAATATGCTCCCTGCACGTATCAAATGCTGGGCGAATTACCGGAACAGCGCCATCGCCTGGACCCAGGAGTCGTTAAGCGGATTTGATGAGGCGATCATGATGAATACGCACGGCAAAATCTGCGAAGCGCCCGGCGCCTGTCTGGGGATGGTCCAGGATGGGGTATTGCTCACGCCCTCGGTCACGAGTGATATTCTGGTCAGCGTGACCCGCAACACGATTCTCCAAATCGCTCAGGAGGTGCTGGGCATACCGGTGGTAGAGCGTGAGATCGACCGGACGGAAATTTATACGGCCGATGAAATCTTTCTGTGCGGTACAGGCGCTGAGATCAAGCCCGTATCGTCCATTGATCATTATACCATCGGCGACGGTGGCATAGGCCCTGTCACCCAACAGCTTCGCCAGACCTATAATGACCTGATCCGGGGAATCGATACCCGGTATCCGGAATGGCGAACGGAAGTGATGTGAAGTGGTGATTGATGCCGCTATGCGTCATCGAAAATAAGGAGCGCCTCTTCGAGGCATTATTAGAACGCGCTCCGCTTCGCTCGCTGTGCTTTTTGGTGCAGTGGTGATTCGAACGACTAACCTTGAAACCGCCATCCGTAAAGGCGAAATACACGACGTCTTTCGAGGTGTCGGTGTACAGAAGCACAAAACATAAAACATGCCTTCATCAATAGATATCCAGCCTGTATCCGGGCCCATCAAGGCAGAGGTGACGGTACCTGGCTCGAAGAGCGACACCAATCGGGCACTTATTGCGGCGGCGCTCGCGGATGGGGCGTCGGTGTTGCGCGGCGCTTTGTTCAGCGACGATACCCGGTATATGATGTCGGCGCTTCGCACGCTGGGATTTTCGGTCGATGCGGATGAGCAGATGCATACTATTTCCATTACCGGTCTCAGCGGTCGTATTCCGGTATCGGAGGCGAATTTATTCCTGGGTAATTCGGGCACCTCCATACGGTTTTTGGCCGCCTTCGTTGCGCTTGGACGGGGACGATACTGTCTTGATGGGATAGAACGGATGCGGCAACGACCGATTCAGCCGTTGCTTGACGGGCTTGCGCAGTTAGGGACGAAGGCCACGTCCGAACAGAACAATGGTTGCCCGCCTGTCGTGATTGAAACGAACGGCCTCAACGGCGGGAAAGTAAGGATGGGGGGCGAACAGAGCAGCCAGTTTTTCACGGCGCTTCTTCTCATCGGTGCCTGTACAGAACAGGGGATTGATATCGAGGTGGAAGGCCGTCTGGTGTCTACGCCCTATATCGATCTGACGGCCTCCGTATTACACCGATTCGGGGTGTCGATGACTCATGAGGATTATCAGCGGCTTCATGTGACTGGAGGACAGTCTTTTCGGGCGCAAACTTATGAGGTGGAACCGGATGCGTCTGCTGCGTCCTATTTCTTTGCTGCGGCAGCCATCACCGGGGGACGTGTTCGAATTAACGGCCTGGGACGGCATAGCGTCCAGGGGGATATTCATTTTGTAGATGTGCTTGGAAAAATGGGATGTACCGTTTCCTGGGGCGACGATTATGTTGAGGTGGTCGGCCCTCAACAACTCCGGGGCGTTGACATAGATATGGAGTCGATTTCCGACACGGCACCTACCCTCGCTGCGATAGCGCCGTTTGCCGACAGCACCGTCACCATTCGGGGGATCGGCCATGTCCGGCGGAAAGAGACAGACCGCATTGCGGCACCGGTAACCGAGTTACGACGCCTCGGGGTCCAGGTGGAAGAATATCCGGATTATATGGTCATTCATCCGGCGGCTCCCCACGCTGGCGAAGTAGAGACCTACGACGACCACCGCATGGCGATGAGTTTCGCCCTGATCGGGCTGCGTGTGCCGGGCATTACGATACTGGATCCGGATTGTACCAATAAAACGTTTCCAGGATTTTTTGATCTGTTAGACAGAGTCACCTTACATGATGAAAAGGAGGATATAAAATCTCATACAGGTTGATTTATTGGAAGTATTCAGTCGGGATATTTTATCGAATTCACCTGGATGAGCATATCCGGCGAGTTTGTAATAGCTGAATTGGTACAACAATTGCATACAGCGTCTATATAGGCCTGATATGGATTCCCGCTTAAAGCCTGCTGGAATGACGCGTGTTTATTATTTCAAGAGTGAATTGTCCAAACCTTAGTATATATAGAAAAGGAGAAAAAGATGTTATCCAGTACATGCAAAACATGGTTCGGTGTCGCCGCTATGGTCGTCCTGTTCGGATGCGCCCAACCCGAGGCTCAGCAAGAGGCCGCTCCGCCGGCATCTGTCGGTCCGGTAATCAATAAAGCGATCGTCGTGATTTATCCTACGGAGGGCAATGAAGTGCAGGGAACGGTAACTTTTACCAGAGGGGACGGGACCATAGAGGTTATGGCGAATCTGACCGGTTTACCGCCCGGAGAACACGGTTTCCATATCCATCAGTATGGCGATGCCAGCGCAGCCGATGGAACATCTGCCGGTGGACATTTCAATCCAGCGGGTAAATCCCATAGCGGCCCGGATTCTGAGGAACGTCATGTGGGCGACCTGGGTAACATTACCGCGAACGAAAACGGGGTAGCTACCCTTGATCGCAATGATACGCATCTGTCGCTCGACGGCCCGAATTCCATCCTGGGTCGCGGCGTGATTATCCATGCAGGGGCGGATGATCTGACCTCTCAACCTACAGGCGCTGCCGGCGCCCGGCTGGGTATCGGTGTCATCGGTGTGGCGAAGTAGTGCATACCGGATGTTATACCAATTGTTGAATTATGAATTATGATTGATAACATTATAATTTTCTGTAAGTGATAGGAAATTATACCTGGTCTATCGTATGACAATTCGTATTACATGACAAGAGCCGGATAGGCCGGATATAACGTCATGCCTGCCTCCCGGAAAGTATGGCGTTATACCCGGTCTGAAAGATCGTCATCCCAATTCGTGGCGTCCATTTTACTTTTTTCCATACAAACGGCTACGACGAACATCTCCAACGGCGCGTCCGTATGATTGTAGAGACCATGCGATCCACCCAGCCGATTTAAGATGGCGTCACCAGGATGTACTTCCGCTGTTTCGTCGTCCACCGTCATCCGACCACTTCCCTGCATAATAATGTAGCACTCCTCGATGGTGTCGTGCCGATGGTAGCCGACAGAGGTATCTGGCGGCAGCAGCGCATGGCCGAGGAAACCGAAATGGGTCTGAAAGTCCATGGATTGCCATATCATACGAATTCCAATTTCTCCTTTCCCCTCGTGTGACTGGTGGTAGGCCAATAAGTTCCGGTCAAACCGGCCGACAGGAAGCCGATCTACAGATTCAAGCGGCGCATCGGCGCGGCTGTCGTCATGATCGGTAGAATCGGCCACGCCTCCGGGATCCGTGACATTGAAGTTAAACCAGCGGGTTGCCTGATCCGTATGATTGTAGATCGCGTGTGATTCCCCCTTCCGCAGCGGCACGGCGGCACCGCCGGTAACAACCGCTGTTCGACCGTTGTGCGTAAACTGAGCGGCGTTGTCGATGGTGACGAAAATCTCCTCACAGTGGTCATGCCGGTGATACCCGATCCCACCACCCGGTAAAAGCACGGCCGTATGCATAAAACACCAGGGCGTTTCAAAAGTATCCCGTTCTATCAGACTCTTAAAGAGAATGGGGCCGGCGCCGCCGTGGACGTGATCTATTTCCCGGGCGTCTTCCTCGTAGGCATGTAAGATGTTCATGGCGGGTCTCCTGGATTAAGTTTTACCAATTTGTTGAATTATAAATTGTGAATTATGATTGAAAACCTTATTATTTTCAGTCAATTATAAACATTTATATATGGTCTTTAATTTGGTAACCGGTCTTATATACTAACTGATTTTACGCAAAAACCGCATAACGTATTTTAGTACTGGTTCCTTTTGTATTTACGACACGCCTGCCATACATGACAGGAACGCATCCACCTCTTCTTGAATGTTAAATATACCCGGAGAAACGCGCATCTCCCCATGGTCTTCCCGGACGGTCACCGATATGTTGGCCTCCTCAAGAGCCGCAGCGACCCGGTCGGCATGCTCCAGAAAACAGGTCACGATCGGCGTCTGATTATGTTGCGGCGTATACATGCGGTATCCCAGTTCATTCAGGCCATCCCATATCCGGTGCGCCAGGCCGACGATATGTGTACTGAGGTGTGCCAGGCCAATGGATTCAATATAATCCAACCCGGCCCCGAATTCATAAATACCACCGAAGTTATAGGTACCATATTCGTACTGTTTTGCCGTATGATGAGCCGGCCAGTCGCGGAAAGGGCCTTGAAAATTCTGCCGTTGCAGAAAACCGAATTTATTAGGTGGAATGCGGTCCAACAGCTCTTCCTTCACATACAAAAACGCCAGTCCGAACGGCCCGAACACCCACTTATACGTGCCGCACGCCAGGACATCAACATCATCTGCCCTTACATCGATGGGGATCGCGCCTACGGCCTGTACGGCGTCGGTGTACAAATACGCCCCGTACGCATGCGCCAGATCCGCCAGGCTCCTGATCTCATGCAGATACCCGTTATGATGCGACACATAAGAGATGCTAATCAGCCGGGTTCGTTTATCCGTCTGCCGGGCGAACGCCTCCACCGGTACAGCGCCTTCCTGATTCTGCACAATACGTAATCCGATATCATGGGCCTGTTCATAGTGCTGCCACAGCACGAAATCAGAGACGTAAGCCAGATCATCGAGGACCACGTTATCCCCCGCCCGCCAGTCGATGGCAGAGGCCACCAGGTTGATCCCATCGGCGGTAGACATGGCAAAACCGATCTCTTCAAAACGGGCACCGATCAACGTGGCAACCTGATGACGCACCTCGTCCGCTTTCGCCAGCCAGGGTTTGATGGTCGGTATAGCCTGACGCCCATCGAAATAACCGCGCACCGCTTCCATGACCGGTGTCGGCAACGGAGAAATCATGGCGGAATTCAAATGGTTGAATTCTTGGACTACCGGAAAATCCCGGCGAACAGAATCATTCATGGATCATCATCCTTTCTGGAAAACCTGTTTGTGGTGGCTGGCGGGTCGTAGGCCTGCGCTACTTTTCCCTCACCAATCCCAGAAGCCACCGGTCGACTCTGATAAAGCGTACCGTTCGTTCGTGATGTAAAGGGTGCTGGTGAGCCTCATAAGGCCATCGTTCCGCCAGGCGCGATAGCCGAATCGATTCGGCTCCAGCGCCTCGCCGCGTACATAGGACTTCCATAAGGTGTTGGTCTTCGGATGCCAGAGAAACACACCGCCCACGTCGCTGACCAGATTATGTTCCGCCTGCCGATACAGATCCAGACGGCGTAAAGGATCAGCCACAGTCCTTCCGGCTTCCACAATGAGTCGATCAAAGGGATCATGGCGCCAGGCGTGCCGGCCGTTCGACCGCCAAATGCCCAGGAGGCTGATGGGATCGTAAAAATCATAGACATACGATGTCATCCCAAAGGTAAGCCGATGACTGTTCAACGCATCCATAAACGTTTTACGTTCGAGATTCCGGACCAGAACCGATATACCGAGGCTCCGTTTGAGCATGGCCTGAATCGCTTCCGCCGCCGTTTTCTGCACCGGCCCTTCATCACGCAACCACAGTTCCAGAGGCGGCAGTCCCATACCCTCAGGATACCCGGCTTCTGCCAGCAGTTGCCGGGCAAGCACGGGGTCGTATCGCTGGATATCGCGTAACTGTTCAGGATCAGCGCCGGGAAAACCCGGCGGGAGCATGGACCAGGCCGGTTCGGCCACGTCGCGCAATGCCGACGACACCAGAGCCGTTCGGTCGATGGCATGACTCAGCGCCTGCCGGAGCTTCAGATTATCAAACGGCGGCTCCAGTGTATTCATCAACAGATAAAAGGTCGTAAATTCAGGAAAGGAATGCAATTCCTGCTGTAATAACGGATCGGTCTGGATACGGGACAACTCCGCCTGGTGGGCTACCGGGATATAATCCACTTCATCGGCTTGATAGGCGGCCAGATAAGGCGGTGGTGCGGCGGGTATAAAAAGTTTATACACCACCTGCTCCAGATATGGCTTTGCCGGTCCCTGATAGGTGGGGTTGGCCTTCAAAGTGAGTTGATCCCGCTTCGCCCAGACATGCACGAGAAACGGACCACTGGAGATGTAGGTCTCCGCCCGGGTCGACCACGTATCGCCGTACTTTTCGACCGCCTGTCTGGGCGTAACATGAGAGAACGTCAACAACTGCGGGAGATGCGGCATTGGGGTATCGGTGGTGATCTTCAGCGTCTGTTCGTCGGACGCATACACGCCGAGATCTTTGATCGGCCGCCGCCGGCCGACCACATCCTGCCAGTGTTTGATGCCGTGGAAATAGAATTCTCCGTCATATGCGTTCCGGGGATCGGCGCCCCGGCGAAAAGAATACACGTAATCGTACGCATTGAGCGGTCTGCCGTCGCTGAATTGCAACCCCGGCTGAATATGAAAAGTCCAGACCAGCCCGTCGTCGCTTACCGACCAGCTTTCCGCCCCTGCGGGCAGAAGCTGGAAGTCCTTATCCCGACGGATCAAAGGTTCGGCTACCATCCACATCGCCTGCATGCCCTGATAGATGGAACCGAAATGCTCCATGGACCGCCCTTCCCGTAAAAACAGGCGCAGAACCTGATCTTCCGGACGCGCCGCATCCGGCGGCATTTGCACGCCGATGGTGTTGACATACCTATCGGCGGCGTTCATCCCACCGGGTATGAAACAACAGAGAACGCCTGTCCAGATGAGGACAGAAATGATTCGGGATGGAGGGGTCATAGTGCCGATCCGTAATAGACGGCGTGGTGTTGTAAACTGAAATATTACGGCACTAATGTAGTTTTGGGCAAGCTGATGAGATTGGCGAAAAACCGGAGGGCACCGGGGACACCGGCAGGCAGTTGCCGGAACCAGGCGTAGCCGGTATAAATGTACCTGCCCTCTCCGTAACGCGTTTCTATCAGGCCGCCTGCTTTCGGTGCTTCGCCCGGATCCTGTGAGGACATCAACGGGGTATAGCGATCGTCCCATTCTCCCAGGAAGTATAACCCGCGTTCCTGTACCCAGCCTTTGAAATCTTCTTCCGTTATTTTATTGGGCACGTTGAACACCGGATGATCCGGTTGGAGTATTTTAACCGGCGCCTCCTCGCGGGTGACCCGATCATGAGGGCGTCGAATCTGAAACGGATAGGGGCCGTATTGGGCTCTGTTAAAAGCATACTTATTATATTGAACGATATACGTACCGCCCTCCTGTACATAATTCATCAGCCGCTGATTCACGGCCACCAGATCTTTTCGAACCTCATAGGCGCGGATACCTGTAATAATCACGTCAAACTGTTTTAAATCCGAGGTGGCCAGGTCTTCTCCTGTCAACATCTGCACATGAACGCCTAATTCTCTTAACGTCTGCGGGATGTCGTCTCCTACGCCCATAATGTAACCGACTTGAAGGCCCTCTGCGACGTTAAGATCCAGGACTTGAACGGTTGCGGAGGCTTCCCGGTACAGGTGCCTCGTCTCAATGTGAGGATAAGCGATTTCCTGATACCCTTCGGTATACGTTTTTCCATCCACCTCTGCGATACCCTGAATGGGATAGGCGCCCGGCGCTGCGTTGTCCGGCGGCAACACGATGAAGGAAAATGTCTCTTCCTGGTTCTCCCGTGAAAACGCGAAGGGGATGTCCGTCGGGGTGACCTGCCAGCCAGCCGGCGCCTGCAGACGCATCGTCCCGGCTATCTCTCCATTGACATTATTACGCACGCTGATTTTAAACTGTCGAATCCGGACGCCACCGTCAACAGGTACGACGGTCACCTTCGGCGCCAGGGTCACGGACAGGGCAGGGGCTACGCGCAATTCACGACGTATCTCGCCGATCGCCCGGTTCGCATAACGAAATTGCACCGACCGGACGATATCAATCGATACGCCGTCAACAGCAAATCGGGCGTAACCGATCACATCCGGCGGTTGCCACGGTAATCCGATCAACGTCTCATCATCAACGGTCACCCGTGTATCTCTCATCGATTGTCGCTGCCAGTATGGTCTGCTCAAGCGGGCTTGTGGACCTACCGTCACGGTGACGGCGCGTCTTGCAAATTCGTTGTAGCCGAGCGGCGAAGGCGAAGCCGATTCCGATTGCGTGGTCCATCCCTCAGGCACTTCGAGCCAGAGGCGGGAAGGGGTAATCTGCCGGGGACTGCGATTCAATAAGGCCATGTTGATACCAAACGTGCTGCCGGGGACCACGACTTCATCATCTGCCAGCACTTCAAGAGATAGACCTAATGCCAATTGAATCACATCAATATAATGTTTCTCTTTGTGATTCAGCAGGAAGAGCATATCGGTTCTGGCCGCCTGCTGAATACCACTACCGGATATATCCTCTCTAAGTCCGCGAAGTAGTTGAAGCCCTGCGAGGGTCGGCGATAAAACACCAGTCGGCTCAAATGGCCGGTAGGATGTAATGACCTCATGCGCCAGCGCATCCAACCGGGTAAGGCGTGAGGCGAAGTCCGGTATTTGAGGTGCATCCGCACCGGCCATGCTGAGCAGGCGCATAATAGAGGTGTCGATCCCGTCAAACAGATGGGTGTCATCGGCCTGCTCAGACAGCCCCACACGTTCGACCAGTTTGATCATTCGAGCCGAGGGGCCTTTCCTCTGAATCGTGCCCATATCCTGGGAGCGATGCATGCTGCGACCGGCTAAACCAATTTCCAGGTAGGATCGGTTCAGCACCGGGCTGTAATCCCCCGTATTGACCATCAACGAATCAATACTTTCGAATGAGGCCCGGGTGTTGTTGATATACAGTTTTCCGGGTTGCCACGGACGAAGTCCCGCCCTGATCTGCTCCGGAAAACGATTCGGGTCTGCCGCTGCCCGGAACGCTTCCCGGGTCATCAACCCGGCGGCCTGATGCTGGCCGTGGCCGTCACGAGGCGATCCGGCAAAGACGGACACCACGACATCCGGTCGAAAGATCCGAATGATACGAACAACGTCGGCCAGCAGCCTCTCATCCTGGTTCCAAAATTCCATCGCTTCGTCTGCTGACTTGGAGTATCCGAAGTCAAAAGCACGTGTAAAATATTGATCGGCGCCGTCAAACCGGCGGGCGGCCATCAACTCTTCGGTACGTATAATCCCTATGGCATCGTACAGTTCTGAGCCGATCAGATTCTGGCCGCCCTCGCCGCGGTTCAGGGCCATATAGGCTGTACGGGCATGCAAGCCCCGGCTGACATAAGCCATCAGCGAACTGTTCTCATCATCCGGATGAGCCCCGGTATGCAGGAGGCTGGCAACGACCGGCAATCTGAGTACCGCCTGCGCGAGCGTGCCGGACCCTTTCCCATCCGGGACGGGTTTGATAGACTGGGCCCGGGCTTGTGGGATGATACAGAGAAAGATCCATATCAGAGAACAAATACTGTTTAAGATTATTCTAAGGGGCATGATGGTCTCGTTGACAACGAGCACTTGTAGAGCGAGGTTACGCCGGCCATGATCACGAACAGCTTTCTGCCTTCTACCTTCTGCCTTCTGTCTTTCTCATTCCCCATCCTCAGTCTCATCTGCCAAATCGGCGTCTTCTATGATCAACGCTTCAGCAGGCGACGCAATAACATGGGGATACCCGTATGTATCGATATGATATCGTGTCCCCCAGATGGTTTGTTCCGTCTCTCCGATCTTGCCCAGAAAGGCCAGGACAAGATTAGCCACGATAAACAGAATACCCAGCGACATGGCCAGCGGACGTCTGGAAATCTGTCTTTCCGGCGTCCGATCCAGGAAGGGCAACAGCCATAGAGCCAGAATGACCAGGCCAACACCGATAATACCGATCATTTTAGGCATATATTTCAGGGCCTGATACATGGGAAGAAAATACCACGCCGGCTTGATCCCACCCGGCGTATTAAAAGGATCCGCTCTATCGGATAAAGGAATAGGAGAATATATAATCATAAGTACCATGAATGCCAGGACCAGCAGCACCACAATCGCTGCTTTTAAAACATGTTCGGGATAAAAAGGTTTGCCGCCTGTTTTTTTAAGTTCCTCCGGCGTCTTTTCAGGCACATCCGTCCGATCGAGAGTTGAGAGCCCTTTATAGTAGATTAGAAACAGATGCATCCCCACAAGCATGGCAAATACCCAGGGCAAAACGACGACATGGGCAGCATAAAAACGAGTGAGCGTTACATCGGATATGGTTTCACCGCCCCGTAAAACAATCAGGAGATATTTTCCTATAACAGGCGTGGTCCCGGCGATCTCCGTACCAATGGTTGTCCCCCAGAAAGATAGCTGGTCCCATGGCAAAAGATACCCGGTAAAGGCAAAGGATATGGCCACGACCAGCAAGGCGAAACCGAACAACCAGGTCATTTCCCGCGGTTTTTTATATCCCCCATGAAAGAAGACCCGGATGGCGTGCAAACATAAGAAGGCGATCATGAAATGGGCGCTATAGGCATGAACCTGCCGAATCAACCAGCCGAAACGGACCTGTTCCATGATGAATTTCACGCTCTCATAGGCAGAGTCGGCGGAAGCTTCATAGTAGATCATCAGAAGCAAGCCGGAGACAAACTGGCAGGCAAAGAAAACCAGGGTTACCGTGCCGAACGAAAACAACCAATTAAGATGCCCGGGCGCCAGTTTGGTCAATTGTTTGTGGGCAAAATCGACCAGAACTGACACTTCAACACGGTTATCTAACCAGTCATAGATGCCGCCCGCTAATCTTTTTATCATTTTACGCATGGCATCGTACCTTATGAATCCTATCTATTATTGTCAACCTATTTGTAGCCCATGGCCACTTGCGTTTCTTGCCAGATTTTGCTTGACATGCAATACGTTAAAAGACATTTATTCAGTAGACGCAGCCGTTATCGGTGTTCCCTCCGAATATAAACATTACTGTTGTAATCAACGTAGTTTATACAAAGATCTACAGGATGGGAATCATGGCGAAATTATTGATCGTTGAAGATGATATCCATCTTCGAAAGTTCTGCACACGCGAGTTTTCGGAGGACGGGTATCATGTGGCTGAAGCGGCTGACAGCCAGGAGGCACTACGGGGTCTGGCCGACGACCTGCCGGATCTGGTTATGCTCGACCTTGTGAGGCCCGGACAGGAAGGTATAGAACTTCTTGGGCGCCTTGTACAGCAGACCCCGCAACTACCGGTTGTGATCAATACCGCCTACCCGGTTTATCAGCATAACTATTTAACATGGCCTGCCTATGCCTATGTGGATAAATCATCCGATTTGACTGAATCAAAAGACAACGTACTGGCTGTCCTTGAAAGACACAGAAAAGCAGATGAAGGTTGATTCCCCTCCCGATACTGTTCTTCCCAATAACCACTATGGCCGGATCACCGCATAAGAACCTGCTCCCATTTTTTCTATTGGCGTTGACCATCGTCTGTATGGGTTGCGCCGCCCCTTCCATCCCCGTACGCTTTACAGCGATCCAGCCGCCGGTCTTAGAGGTGACGAGTGGAAGGACCATCGCCAATCTGGGATTTAACGGAGATGATCTGACCCTTAACGATCGGGTAGGCTTTCTGATTACGCAGCGACTCAGAGCCGATACGACCATCACGGTGATTGAGCCAAGGAAAATATTGCGGGTTTTATCCCGTTATACCTACACTGCCGGGCAGATTTCAGATTCCCTGGTGTTGGATGCAGGCCGTGGGCTCGACGCCGACCTGGTGTTGATCGGCGACTTAGAGAAAGTCTATACAGAGCAATATGGTGAAGAAAAAAAATACCGTATGCAGGAAAGCTTTACGCCTTCCGGTTATCGCTTGATAGATAGGCCTTATTATGAACCCTTTATAGATCAAGCTGCAACCATGACCGCAACGCTCCGGGCGATTCAGGTGCCTTCAGGACATATTATCAATGAAAAATTCGTCCGCGTATCCGATACGCTCCACATCGTGCTTCCCACACGCCTCGAGAAACCGCCTGAAGGCATTATCCCCGTGGAAATCATTAGCCCTCAGCTGTCTGATAAAATCAGAACCGAACTCATCACTCAATTAATTGCGACGTTCGCCTGGCATCGGGTGATCGTTACCCGTGAAATATACGAAAAAATCAAACCGGATAACGCGGATATCGTGGCGTTGCGAGGCGGAGATTGGGCCAGGGCGCGCGCCATCTGGAAGCAAGCGGTGCTGGATGCCCCGGAAAATGCCGCTGCCTGGAACAATCTGGGAGTGGCCTATGAGCAAGCCCTTATGCCGAATGAGGCACAGCAAGCCTATGCCCGTGCCTTAGCGCTCAAGCCGAAGGATAAGATGATATTGCGAAACAGCAGAGGGAGGGAGGGCAGGTAAAGCGCTTCCATTCTTTGCCCACTTGCCCACCTGCTTACACACTGATCTCCACCTCTCTGCCTTCCTGCTGGCTTCGGTAGATACCGTCGAGAATAGAGATGACCTGTAGCGACTGCTCTGCCGGTACCGGGGATGGCGCTTCGTCGGCTACTGCACGCGCAAACTCCACACATTCCTGAGCATGAGGTTCGAGGCGATCCTGGGTGATTTTCAGGGTGGTGTTATACTGCTGTTTTTTCTCGTAATCGGTGTGATAGACCTCACAGGATGGCCAATGGCTTCCACCTCCGGTGCCGTATAGCCACATCTGCATATCCTCCCCTTCGATGTCGTGGTGCAAAAGCCAGCTTACCTCCAGCACCAGCGTCGCGCCGTTGTCGAACCGGATAAACCCGGCGGCAAACTCCTCCACATCGAATTTCTTTGGAATAGCGCCTGCCCATCTGCTGAATGCGCCCGGTATCTTAGCCAGCTCGGTACGGGCGACCCCGCTGACGGCGACAGGATTCGGATTACCCATCATCCAGAGGGTCAGATCCAGGATATGCACGCCAATGTCAATGCAGGCACCACCGCCGGCATGCTGCTTCTGCACGAAGCCGGGCCGGGTCAATAAGCCGGCACGACGTAACATCCATCCGCGGGCGTGATACACATCCCCCAGGGCCCCGTTATCGATTTCGTTTTTCAGGGCGCGGGACGTGCCGGCAAACCGGAAATGCTGCGCGGTCATAAGTAGTTTTCCGGATTTATCCCGGGCGGCGATCATATCGCGGATGGCCTGCGGTGTCGGCGCCAATGGTTTTTCGCAGATGACATGTTTACCCGCCTTGAGTGCGGCGACAGCCAGCGGCGCATGATACATATTAGGCGTACAAATATCGATGATATCGATGTCCGGATCAGAGAATAGCTCCGACGGATCCGTAACAAGCTTCGTAATGCCCTGGTCTTTACCCCAGGTTTGAAGGGCAGGTTCACTCACGTCACTGCCCGCGACCAGGTCCGCCTTCCCGGATGCCTGCCATCCGGGGACATGGGTGGCTGCAATGCCACCGACGCCGATGATGCCTACTTTAAGAGATTCCGACATGGGGGTCCTTTCTGAGTTCCGAGTTCTGAGTTCCGATGTAGGCGCACGCCGCGCCTACCCGATCTTAATTGTTTTTCCCTGTTCGGCCGACTTATAAATGCCTTCCAAAATCTTCATCATCTCGATGCCCTGCTCGCCGGTGGACATCGGCGTCTTTTTATCTCGTATGCAGGTAACCAGATGAGCAATTTCAGCCGCGATGCAATCCGCCCAGGCGCGGGGTGTATAAGCCGGTGTAATATCGACTTGCTGTCCGTATATTTCAGTGTATATCGTCAGCTTGTCGCCGATAATTTCCGCACCGCCTTTGGTGCCTATCAGTTTGACGTAAGCGCCTTCCGACGGGACATGGGAAGCCCAACTGGTCTCTGCGATCAAAGAGATGCCGCCTTCTAATTTTATAAAGGCCGTGGCCAGGTCTTCCACGTCGATGACACCCTGTTCCGTATCGCTGAACTTCGCGTAGGTGGCGCCTAATACAGACTTGGGTTTCGGATTGCCGATGAGCCAGCGTGTCAGATCAATCATATGCACGCCCAGATCAATCAATGGGCCGCCGCCAGACCTGGCTTTCTGGGTGAACCAGGTACCGGCGCCCGGGATGCCGCGTCGCCGCATCCACCCTGTTTTTGCGTAATATATCTCCCCCAGCACATCCTCTTCGATGAGTTTTTTCAACACCTGCGCTTCCGTCCGAAATCGATTGTTGAGCGCGATCATCAAAACCCGCTTGTTGCGATTCGCCGCATTCACCATACGTTGTGCTTCCGCCGCGTTCATAGCCATTGGTTTTTCACACAAGACATGCACACCAGCTTTCAACGCGTCTATGGTCGCCGGCGCATGTAGATAATTCGGCAGGGCAATGCTGACCAGATCCGGTTGACTCTTCAACAAATCCCTGTAGGATGTGTACGTATTGGGAATATGATATTCCTGAGCCATCGTTCTGAGCAGTTCCGCATTAACATCGGCGATGCCGACCACGTTGACCTCGTCATTGCTTACATACCCGGCCAGGTGATGACGCCCGAGACCCAATCCGATTACGCCGACGCGAAGCTTCTTTTTCATAGAACCTCTATAAATGGTGATTGGTGATTGGTGATTGTATATTGAATACGACCTCTGAAATCCTTTCAATCATACCAGGAATCCAGTCGAAAATATCACGAATTGGTGGAGGAATATCCGGTGCAGAAATTAATAAAATTAGAATATACCTGTCAATCGTTTTTGCGCTTTCAGCATCTCCAAAACATCCTCTACATCGAACACGAAGCCGAACGCCAGGGCGACACGCCAGAGGCCGATTTCTTTCGCCAGTTCCTGCCGGGCGGTCTCTTTATTCTCCACGGCCGTCACGGCCTGCCGGATCGCAGAACACAGGACGCCGTAGCGACTCATGTCATGCATCCCGCCTGGTGACAGCAGGAGGCACCAGTTGATGGCGAAACCCATATAAATCAGATGATTTACCTCATGATTACGGCATAGCGCCGCCAGTTGATGGCCGTTTTCGGCAATGCCCTCGTGGCCAACCGGTTTTGCTTCGGATGCGAAATCAAGCCGGGCGAAACCACGCTGAACATCCGGCGCGTTTTCCGGTCCCGTGAAGACATGGTTCGCCCGGAACTGACGAAGTTTTTCCAGCGAGGGATCAGGATCAATTTTCGAGACGGCGTTGTCGAGTGGTCCGGCCAGTTCAACCGCCTGTTTATAACCGGGATACGCCTTGTAGTAATCACCGCCACCAACCACATGAAACAACGGCATCCGGGTCGACCGAATCGCAGACAATAACGGCGGGAATACGGTTCGGCAGATCTCGTTTGCCCTCGGGATATATTCTACGGCGCGATGCCATCCGGGAAATTCTTGGCGCGTCCCGGAATCCCACGCATGCATGACCACAAAAGCTGTTCTACCGGTATCAATTTCTATCTCCGTCTTCTGCCAACCCCCATACCCCTCACCGGGCACATCAAGCGTAAAATCCGCATCAAACTGCTGGTAGTAATTAGCAAAAATGGAGGTTACAGGCATTGAAGACTCCAGGTAGGCAAGTGGGCAGGTGGGCAAACAGGCCGTATACTCCGCGCTCCGCACTTCACTCTTCAACCGGATTATACCGATACAACCGCTGTGCCCGCTCCGACAGCATATCCTTTGCCGCCCGAGTTATCGGAGACAAATGGGTCAGATGGTTCGGGAGCCGATGCAACTGGCGGAAGTAAATGATGGAGAGCATGGTGCGGATGTCATTGGTTCGATTCGGCATCCCACGGTGCCAGACGCGCATGTCACGCACCAGGACGGACCCGGCAGGCATGTGGGTACATACCGACGGCATCAGGGCCGCTCGTTCGGCTAATTGTTCCAGCCTGGTATCCTCCGGACCCATATCCGTGATCAGATGGGTCCCGGGCCATACTTCGGTGCTGCCGTTCTCCTCGGTGAAATCAATCAGAGGGATATGGATGACCATCAGGGTCGGCGGCAGGGCGACAGGATAACCGGGAAATAGGTGTTGCGTATCCCGATGAATATGCTGAGTATCAGCGCCCGGCCAGGAGGTGTTGGTATGGTACGGCATGATCGTCCAGATATCTTCGCCCATCATGGTTTCGATGATTTGCAGTCCCCATGGATTCTCAACCGCAAGCGGGTCAAGAAACGGCATCCGCAGCGGCGCCTGGCAGCCGCCTCGCTTATTGCCTCCATCCTTGTGGGGTTTAAACAGCTCTGTCTCTTCATCGAATGCGGACCGCATCATCGATACCCACTCATCCGGCAGTACCCGCTCCAGGACCACAAATCCACTCTCCCGGACCTGCCGGATCGCCTCAGCCAGATTCGACTTCGTCAACCGCCCTTTTTTCCGCTCTCTTCTGGTTATTTTCAATGTGTAATCCGGGAAGATGTACATTTACCAAAATGCAACAGGTATGAGTCTGGCGTTATTTCTGTAACCTAAAACGGCAGCGTCTGTTTACAGTTAGTGTGATTTGGACACTTTCATAGGAATCTGTATTGATATTAGTATCCCTATCGTCCAGAATCAAGGAAATTGTACGATACAGATACACGCACATCTGTTTAGACCATTTGATGTGGTCCAACTGGCCGATTCGAGGGGGCCTTGCCTCCCCACGCTAAATACCCTTGATTGCCCACACTCTTCACTCTTCACTCTATACTCCACCGAGAAGCCCTCATGATCCTCATCACCCCACCCCCGATGATCCCCGCAGGCGATTGGCCATAACAGGGCGTATGGGCCTATGAAGATTACTGCCGTCTGCCCGAAAACGACTGGCGCGTTCGCATCATTTCTACGCGGAAAGCCACAAGACATGAGCAACATCAATATGCAAAGGGCCGGTCATGAAGTCAGAATATGATTTTTCTAAGGGAGAACGGGGAAAGTTTTACCATGCTGACGCCGTACTTGATATGCCTGTCTATCTTGACCCGGAGCTAGCGGCTTTTGTCCAAAGGGCAGCGGCATCAAAAGGGGTTGATGTAGAAACACTCGTCAACGATTGGATTGGTAAGGATATCTGCCACCTGCCACCCTCTATTTGCCATCTTTCGCATTCCATATAAGATAAAGTTGATGCCTGGGTTCGATAAGAGATTGACCTGACCGTCGTCGTTATATATTTTATCAGACTTATGGTAGTACATCCTGCCGACGTATCATCTCCGTTTATTTGTAAATGGCCATATACACTATTAAGTGATCACTTTTAGACATCATTTCAGGAGGACATTCACATGTCCGATACATTGACGATCATCGACAATCGTACCGGTAAGAGATATGAAGTACCTATTGAGTACGGCACCTATCCCACCTACGGCGCCGCAATCCCCACTTCGGATCTTCGAAAGATCAAGGTTTGCGATGACGACTTCGGTCTACTTGGGTATGATCCGGCCTTTAATAATACGGCTTCCTGTAAGAGCGCCATTACGCATATTGACGGGGAGCGGGGTATATTGAGGTATCGCGGATATCCGATTGAGGATCTGGCGGCAAACAGTTCTTTTCTCGAGGTCGCCTATCTGATTGCGCATGGCGAGCTGCCGACAACGGACGCCCTTGAGACGTGGTCCTGGGACATCCTTCATCATTCCATCGTCCATGAGAATATAAAGAAATTCATGGACGGTTTTCGATATGATGCCCACCCGATGGGCATTCTGATCAGTACCGTGGCCGCCTTATCCACGTTCTATCCGGAATCGAAAAATATCCATGATGAGGCCGTTCGTCATGAACAGATGCACCGCCTGATCGCCAAGATGCCGACGATTGCGGCGCTGGCTTACCGGCATAGTGAAGGATATCCGTATACCTATCCGGATAACGATCTCAGCTATTGCGGGAATTTTCTCCGGATGATGTTCAAAATGACGGAGCGAAATTACAAACCCGATCCGATTCTGGAAAAGGTACTGGACGTGGTGTTTATCCTGCATGTGGATCATGAGCAGAATTGCAGCGCCAATGCCATGCGCAGCGTAGGAAGTTCCTTTCCCGACCCGTATGTCTCTATCGCCGCCGCCGCTGCGGGCTTATACGGACCGCTCCACGGCGGGGCCAATGAGCAGGTCTTACGTATGCTTCATGAAATCGGCCATATTGATCAGGTACCGGCTTATATCAAGAAGGTCAAAAACGGGGATTTTCGCCTGATGGGCTTCGGCCATCGGGTCTATAAGAATTACGATCCGCGGGCCAGAATTTTGAAAGAAATGACGCCACAAGTTCTGGACGTTACAGGTAAGAGTCCATTACTGGAGATCGCAGTGGAACTGGAACGGATCGCGTTGGAAGATGAGTATTTCATCGATCGGAACCTTTACCCGAATGTCGATTTCTATTCCGGGATTATCTACCAGGCGATGGGCTTTCCGGCCGATATGTTTTCGGTCCTGTTCGCCATCTCACGTACGCCCGGCTGGCTGGCGCAATGGGCGGAGATGCTCGAGGACCCCGACCAGAAAATCGCCCGCCCCCGGCAGGTCTATATCGGCGAAGATGAACGGGCGTATGTACCGGTGGATAAGCGGGGATAGAACAGCAGGTGGGAAGATGGGCAGAAAAACCACCTTCACCATTTTCTTTCTCCCCCCCCGCCCCATCCATACGCCGTCTGGCTGTTCTTCCACATCACCTTCTCCAGCACCTCCACGCCCTTCTGCTCAAAATAGGTCGTAGCCAGCTTTTGAACCTGGGCGTATTCCGCATAGCGCCATGAGACGGGCCAGTTGCCGCCATATACCAGCCGTTCTTCTCCAAACGCATTCCAGAGCGCATCGAGCGTTGGCGCATAATAGGCCGGATCATCCGGCGCCGGATCGTCCTGTGCTGATTCCACCAGGCCGGAGACCTTGCAGAATACGTTCGAAAAGGCAGCGGTCTTGTGGATACCGGCCAACCATTCGGTATCGGGCTGCCCGCCGGTTATCGGCACATGAGCCACATGATTCAAGACAATACGCAGATCGGGATAACGCTCCGCCCAGACGGCTGTATTGTCAAGCCACTCGGCACCTACGAGTAAATCCAGCCCCAGATTAAGTCCCATCAGCTGGGCCAGCGCCTTTTCGTAGTCTATATTATCTATCGGTGCCCGCCCCAATCGGATGCCGTAAAAACAAGGATGGACGCCGAATCGATCGAGGGCGACTTCGAATTCAGGCCAGGCAGGTTCTAGATGACCGACCAGACCGATAATAAATGGATCCTCATCCGCCATATCGAGTATCCACTGATTGTCTTCCAACCAGGCACTGGCTTCAACGACGATCGTCCCTGTAACCCCCTCCGGTATCGCCACCTTCTTATAATCGTTCGGCATGATACGACGATACAGAAACGGATCATCAGAACTGGGCCATGGTACACCGGCCGGCCGGGTGGGATCATAAAAATGAGTGTGGGTATCGATTATCATGTCCTACTCCTTTGAATCCACAATCCGCAATCCGTAATCGATTCTAACTTCCCTTCCTCTCCAGCACCGCGTTAACCGCATTCGCCAATTTTTCCATGCGATACGGTTTGACGACACGGGATAGAAAACCATATGATTGATAATTAGCCATCACCGGATCGTACCCAGGTGGCGTATCCCCTTCCGTGATCTGTGTATTGGACATGTGAATGGTGATCTTTCCACCATCCAGCATGGCCTGTTGGGCGTTGATGATCAAATTTTGAATCACCTGCGTGATCTGACTTACATCCAGATCCGCCGCCCATAGATCCTCTTCTAAATCCCAAACCCGCACGATGCCCGTTTCTTGCGGTACCCAGCGCTTCCGCATGGGTGATCACATCGGCGACCGATATGGTTTCTTTGAGCGGATCGCCCCCCTTGGCGAAGGTCATGAGCTGTCGGGTCAGGTTCTTGGCGTGCACCGCCGCTTCATCGGCCAGAGAAAGGTATCTGCTGCTCTTATAAATTTCCCTATGTTTTATATTCAACGACTGATGTTACGCAATGACTGATTCATCATCCTATCTCTTTGTGTATATGATCTGCTATACACCACCCGCTACGCGCCCTGGTGCGTAACATCAGTCAACTATACTTCTCCCGCAATATCGCCGCTGCTTCCGCTTCATTTGATAATTTGGCATACGCCTCATCAATAGGTATGTCGGCGGCATTGCCAGGGGCAAATCCGCAGTCGGGGTTCAGGGCGATACGCTCCGGTGGGAGATACTGCAACGCCTGCTCCACGCGGGTGACGATTTCATCGGGCGTATCAATATGTTCGCCGCGACAATCCACACAGCCCAGACCGACCGTCGTCTCTTCCGGCAATTCTTTAAGTACATCCAGATCACCTGCAACCGGTATGGTAAACTCCATCACATACTGGTTGACGTGGAGACGCTTCAACGCGTCGATTATGGGCCCATAGCCCCCTTCTCCCACCCAGCCGGCACGGGCTTTATTCCGGCGGCAAAGGTGTATGGCCAGCGTCACCCCCTCTACCCCGGCAAAGATATCATTGAGTAATCCCACACAATAATCGGCTTCCCGGTCCGGGTCATCAAATTGCGCGCGGACCTCTTCGTCGACAAACAGGCAGAGATGCGGATCATCGAACTGAACGACATCCAGCCCTACATCCCGAATGGCGATCAGCTCCTCATGGAGCACCGGGGTCAGTGCTTCCATGAACGATTCCCGCGTGGGATAGGCCTTTTTCGATTTTTCCGGATCCCACATGCGCCGGCCGAGCAGATACGGGGATGGCAAGGCGACTTTTGTGAGACGGTCTGTGTGGTCTTTCAAAAATTGGGCTTCCCGGGCCACAAGGCCAGGGGATCGGGGGGTCATGGGCTCCACCACCGTATGCCAGTACAGGCCATCCACCAGCGTGCGCTCAAACCCGTTCATTATTTCAGCAATGATCCCGATATAGGACAACCGGCGCCATTCCCCATCGGAGATAATATCTACTCCCGCAGATTCCTGGACACTGATGATGTAAGCGACGGCCGTGTCCAGCCGGCGTTCGAACGCCTCATCCGATAACGACGACCGCATACCCGGCGCCAGCAGATCCCGCACGAACTGAGACCGGGGCATGCTGCCGACAACACTGGTTGGGAAAAGCATGTAAAAAACTCCATTCAGTTGATTTTAACAAAGCACAAAACACATCTATATCATCTTTCCACTTCCCTTAAAGCCATCTCCTCAACACGTATCCGACGCCTTAAGACCATCGCGTTGACAATCGTGGCGGCCACCGCAGTAAAATACGCGCCGAACATCATGGGAATGACGATCAGCTCGGTAACGACGGCCACGTAGTTGGGGTGGGGAATAAATCGATAGGGCCCTCGCCGTATATGCTCCATACGGGGCGCTACGATAATCCGCGTGTTCCAGTATCGTCCCAGAGAAACGATCGCCCAGTATCTAAGGAGTTGGGCCAGGATGAACAGGCCAAACCACAAAGGAAATCCGGCGCCATACCCGTCAAAACGCCCGGTCACCTCAACGAGAAAACCGACGAAAAAGACGACGTGCGTGCCTACAATCCATTTATAATGGTCCTGCCCGACTTCATACCCGCCTTCAGCCATCACCAGCACCGCATGCCGCCGGGCTACCCACAACTCCGATAACCGTTGGATAATAAGCAATCCATAGAACACCAAAAAAAATGTCACGCCAATACCAATCCCGTTTTCACCCTTCACCCCCCACCTTTCACTTACCCCCATTTCAACATCAACATTTCCGACGTAAACCCCGGCCCCATCGCCGACGCCAGGCCAAATTCGTCCTTCTGGTCTTTCAGTTGTTCCAGAAACCGTTTCATAATAAACAGGACAGTCGGTGACGACATATTCCCATAAGCCCGGAGCACATCCCACGTGTGCTGAACCTGATCATCGGTCAGGGTGAGTGCCTGCTTATAGGCTTCAATCACCTTCGGGCCACCCGGATGGGTAATATAATGCGCGATGCTGTCTTGTGGCAAATCCAACCGGTCTAAAAATGAAGTGACCAGGGTACCGATATGATCCTGGACGATCAATGGAATGTCTTTAGACAGCACGATCCGGAACCCGCCGTCACCGAAATCCCATCCCATGACGTCCAGCGTATCGGACCAGGTGGTGGCGGTATGGCCGATGACCGACGGTCCCGTACCCTCCTGATCATCGCCGGCCACCAGCACGGCGGCGGCGCCGTCACCAAAGAGGGCCGTCGCGATCAAATTCTGCTTGGAGAAATCATTACGCATCAAAGTCAACGTGCACAGCTCAACGGCCACAACCACGATCCGGCTGTCCGGCCTGGCTTTTGCAAATTCCACCGCGCGGGCCAGACCGCCAATGCCCCCTGCACAGCCCAGCCCCCAGATGGGGGTGCGGATCACGTCGTCCCGCATATCGAGCTGGTTGATCAACATCGCATCCAGGCTCGGCGTGGTGATGCCGGTGGTTGATACTATGATCAAATGATCGATGTCCCGGGGCGATAGATCCTGTGATGATAAACAGTCCATAATCGCTTCACCGCAAAGCGTGCGCGCGGACTCGATATAGAGATTATTCTTTTCGGCCAGGGAATGCGATTCCTTAAACCAGGCCAGTGGCGCCGCACTATAACGGCATTGCACCCCGGCATGATCAAATACTTTAATCAGCGCTTCCAGCCTATCGATCGCATCGCTGAACAGATGCCGCGCCACCGTCCGCGCTTCCTCCTGCTCAATCCGATGCGCCGGCACCGCCGTCCCGATAGATATAATTCTAGGCATGAATAACTCCTAAAAGGAAATGGTGATTGGGTGATAGGGTAATTGGGTGATTGAAAACCCAGATTAACAAATCAACAAACCAGTCTATATCCTCACACCCTCCCGTGTCCCGCCGTATTAATCTTGCCCAACCCCCATCATGTATATATAATCACCAATTCACCAATTCACCAATTCACCAATTCACCAATTCACCAATTCACCAATTCACCAATTCACCAACTCATGCTCTGGCCCCAACGCATCGGTCATCACATCTCCGTCCGATTGCACGACGGTCGGTCTTTCTCCGGCTTCCTGCTCAACGTCGACGGCCAAACTCTGGAAGTCCGTGAATCCTCTCCCGGCGACTGGAACAGCCTCGACGGCGACCATTTCCATTTTTTCCTGGACGACATGCGGTCTGCGTTTGACAACACGGCTGAGGAAATTGTTGAATGGTGATTTGGTGATTGAAGGCCTATTCTCTTTGGGTACGTTGCAGCCTTTTGAGGTTGACTGGTTTTGTCTTTTAAATCAACAAATCCGTCAATCACTCAATTTCTTCACAATTTCGTCCACATCATACACACAACCTCCCCACGTTCCCCCGCTGGCTTGCTGTAATGCCGCCCACAACCGGGTGTCGTCCGGCAGGTTCGGGTCAGGCGCCAGGTCGGGCCGGGGATCGCGGGCGGTCAGAATGCGCCGGCCTTCTTCCGATCCCCAGGTCGTATCGCCGTGGCCGACCAGATTGATCGTGCCTTCCAGGGTGTTTCTATCAATGATAATTTCAATCTGGTCGTCGTCGATGATCTTACCGATCGGACCGCCGGCAAGGGCTTCGGGACCAATATGACCGATGCAGGCACCAGTGGATACACCTGAAAATCGAGCGTCTGTTAATACCGTGACCTGTTTGCCGAAGGACAGGTGTTTAAGGGCTGCCGTAATCTGATATATTTCCTCCATACCGGCGCCCATAGGCCCCCGGCAGATAAGCACGATGACGTCTCCCGGTTTGATACGATCTTCCTCACGGCTTTTGATGGCCGATATCACGTCCCGCTCACGCGTAAATACTCGGGCAGGACCTACCTTTCTGTAGACCCCATCCTCATCGATTACACTCGGATCTATGGCCGTACTTTTTATCACAGAGCCCTCCGGCGCCAGATTCCCGGTCGGAAAGGTCACCGTGCTCGTCAACCCCTTGCTGCGGGCCCTGTCGGCGTCCATTATGATGTCATCCGGATCGACGCCATCCACTTTCTGCAACCGGTTTCGGACGGCCTGTCGGCGCTCAGAGTCCTGCCACCAGTCGAGAACCCGGCCGAGCGTTTCTCCGGACGCCGTCATCACCGATTCATGGATCAAGCCCATATCACGAAGATGCAACATGACCTCAGGCACCCCCCCGGCCAGGAAGGCCCGGATCGTCGGATGTTCATCCGGGCTGTTGGGCAGAACGTCTACCAACCGGGGGACCTGACGGTTGACCGCGATCCAGTCTTCTACCATCGGTCTCTTCAGGCCGGCAGCGTGGGCGATGGCCGGAATATGCAGCAGCAGGTTAGTTGAACCACCGACCGCGGCGTGGACTATCATCGCATTATGCAACGATTCATCAGTTATGATATCCCGCGTGGTTATTCTCTCTCGCTGCAGCCGGATCAGGGCACGAGCAGAGCGGCGGGCCATATCCAGCCAGATCGGCTGGCCGGACGGTGCCAGGGCGCTGTGAGGCAGAGTAAGGCCAAGGGCCTCACCGACCACTTGCGCGGTGGCTGCCGTACCGAGAAACTGACATCCCCCGCCCGGTGTGGCGCACGCGCGGCAGCCCATTTCGGCCGCATAGTCGCGTGTGATTTCTCCGTGGGCGAACCGGGCGCCGATCGACTGGACCTTACCCGCGTCTTCGCCCTCTTCGGCCGGCAGGGTGACCCCGCCGGGCACCAGTACGGTCGGCAAATCATGCATAGCCGCCAGGGCGATCATCATGGCCGGCAGGCCCTTGTCACACGTCGCCACGCCAAGGACACCACGTCGGGTCGGCAGGGACCTTATCAATCGCCGGAAGATCATCGCCGCATCATTACGGTACGGCAGGCTGTCCATCATGCCGGTCGTCCCCTGCGTGCGCCCGTCGCACGGATCGGTGCAGAATCCGGCAAACGGGATGCCTCCGAGCGTGGTCAGTTCTTCCGCCGCGGCCTGCATCAGCAGGCCGACCTCCCAGTGACCCGTGTGGTAACCCAGGGCTATGGGCGTACTATCTTCCGCGCGGATACCACCCTGGGTGCTCAAAATGAGATACTGCTTCCGGTTCAATTCGGACGGGTTCCAGCCCATGCCGGCATTTTGTGACAGGCCGAACAGATCGCCGCTGGGGCTTTCCCTGAGCATCTCTTCCGTCAGCGGCAGGCTCCCTTCAGGCCCCGGCGCTGCCGTCTGGATATCGTATATGGATGGATCTTCCGTATCCACAAGGGCATCAAAGGAAATGGCATCGGATGGGTTCATTTAATCAGGCCTCATTTCAGTCAAATTAGAGATTTTTCGCGCGCGCAATATAGTAAAATATCACAAATATAAAACAGTCCTTTTGGATGCGAATTCAATCCAATGACTACGTGAGATTACACCTCACGCACCAAGATAAATCCTACATATCCTTCCGTCAATCCGAACTGAAAAATATCCCCGACTGGTAAGTAGAGTGGCTGCTTTTAAAATCACCAATCACCAATCACCAATCGCCCATTGATTTCCCTTGACACACCGCCCCTTCCGCCGTATCATTCCCCCGGAAATCACACCACGGGGTGTAGCGCAGTCCGGTTAGCGCACCTGCTTTGGGAGCAGGGGGTCGCCAGTTCGAATCTGGCCACCCCGATTCATTTAACATCAACGGGCAGTTAGACTTACAGAGATTAGATTCTCTGGTCTTTCTGCTCGTTTTTTCATTTTGGTCACGGTTTGGCCTCGTAATAAACACTCTGTATATCTCCGACTTAAGTTTCGGTAGCAGGAGTTCGGGGTTTAAAAATTCCCCACCCTGACTCAGATCAAATGAACGAGTAGTTAGGCTTGCAAGGATCAAGCTTGTGGTCTGGCTGCTCGTTTTTTTGTTCCATCCGACGCCGTCTACCGGGCGATATTTATTAAATCTCACAATCTATCCTGTTTTGACGTTGACTTTGTGCGATATAGAAATGCCATATCCCTTTATCCAGCAATAGTTTATGCTGGTATTTGTGGTTGACATTTGCTTCATTGTTTTGTATTTTGTTTAGTAACGTTTCGGCCCGTTTCATATCCACCATGATTATCATAGCTATAAGGATGCATCATGAGCGACAAATTATATTTTGATGAACAGAATATTCAGACGGCGACGAGAAAACTCAACATCATGGGATATAATAAAGTCAGGGTGTTAATCCACCCGGATTTAGCCTCATATGTCCCTGAAGGGATGAATTGTGTCTTGTGTGATGAATTGCCTCGCAGAACCGTCAGGATCTCTGGTGGCGCCCGGACTGCACCCTGGTGGACACGAGAATGGGATAAAGATGGTTTTCGTTCATACCTGAATTGGTGCGCTCAGTTGTACTTAAGAATCCGTGACACCTTGTATCAAGCCGATTTTTCAGATACAAAATTTGATGCGTTATTTGATTCATTACAGGAACAGATCGGTCCAGCGCTGAGAACATTGTACAGCTTCACGCCTGGATTGTTGGTTGATTATGATTGGGATGAGGTATTGCTCAATTTTCGACAGCTTTTGGGAAAGGAACAAGACATCAGAACAATAGATGAACTATTCCATCAACAAGATGATGATGCCGTCTTTGGGTCTATGAGTTGTTTTTATTTATCGTTTCTGATTGTATCAAAGGATCTGAATGAAGCCCAGTCCTTGTTTGAAAGATGGGCAAACGATTTCTGTCTAAGACTCCCGATATCAATAGAAGTACTGCGCCGTCAAGCGCCGGGCGATACCAACCATTTTCCAAAATCCGCCCTCGATTGGAACAACGAAATGTGCAGGGATCTAATTCGCCGCCTTGAATCATCGTCAGACTCGAAGTTCGCTGAGATGAACGCGCTTGCGGCCAGCCTGCTGGGGGATGAAAGGGCAGAGGATAGGTATTTCGGAAAGTTGTATGATTTGACCAGATTTCGCCCTCCTAATAGTAGCCTACGGAGTTTAGATCAGGAAAGTGCATTTGATGAGGGGATCGCCGTTGGATGGGATGAAGTAAAACGAAAAGGCAGGGATGACCCTGGTACCTCATTTTTAAAGGTGATGAATGATAGCATAGTTATTCGAACATTGAGAAAAAGAGCGAAGCAACGATGGGACACCGCTCAGAAAAAAGGAATAAACGAAAATAAAGAGCAGCCCAAATATGTTAATGAACAGATGCGGAAAAACACATTGAAGAAACAGGAAGCGATACCGAATCCCAATATTTGGATTAACTACCCTAAATCAAACCGAATTAAATCGCGTGTTCAGGAAATATACACACATATTGAAGCCACCTATCCCAACAAGAACAGTGTAGAAAGTTATAAATCAATAGTCTATGAATGCGTGAGTGCAATCTCGGAATTTGGCAATCTGCCAAATAATGAAGAGCTTGCGCGAATGTCAGGCAAAGGTCTGCGCACTATTGTAAGATTTTGGGGTGAAAACGATAAGCATGGGTGGCTTGATCGAAAGGCGTTCAAAAAGTAACATTTAATATATCAGAGTAACTTCCAATAGTAAAAACTTAATAACCAACAATTCGAAGCCGGGTGGATTTTCTCACCCGGATTTTTTATTTGTGAACTTTTTTTAGCAAAGTGGCGCTTTTGGAGGTGTATGGATTGATATAAAGGTTATACACGCTTTCGGAGGTGAAAATGTCGGCAGATATAAGTCTCCATATGCAGCACCGAAGAATAGAGTCGATTGAGATTACGGCGGACAATACGACCGATACCATGTCCGCCCTCGAATTACTTCGAACGGGGCTGATAGATACGATTAGGGATTTCAACTCGCAGACTGATACCCGTGTTATCCAATTCCTTAAGGGAGGAGATCATGATGAATGAAAAACAAATGCAGAATAATCGCACAGAACAGGTGAAGCGTTTACTTACAGCCGAAGAAACAGCCCACCGGCTGAACGTGCCGATGAGCTGGCTTTATGAGAGAAGCCGCCATGATTCGCTCCAGAATTTGGGGATGCGGCGCTGCGGAAAATATATCAGATTCAGCGAGGAGGCCGTGACAGAATTCATCGAGCGAGGCGGAGATTTGGATTAAGGCCGGGGGGGATTGGCATGATCTGCCCCAAACAATAAAAGCCGATGTACCCGGTTCTCTGGCAGGAGGCGGGCACACCGGCTGTACAGAACACCACGGGAGGTGATGCCGTTGATTTTTTAAAGTACGGACACCGTCACAGATGTCAACTGAATATCAACCTGCCACGCGATCCGATGACTCTTTTGAGCAATGGATACTTGGCAATTCCAAAGACGATTTTTATGGAGGTTAATAATGTCTTATATATCTATACCGCAACGTGATTTCGTTCTCCACCCTGCCGGACAGTTTACCGGTCGGATCACGGAGATTGAAGATCGCGGTATGATAGAAACAACTTTCGGTACCAAACCGAAATTGTCGGTCAAATTTGAGTGCAATAGCGCCACGGCTGACGATGGTGGGAAATACATCATCGCAAAGTGGTTCACTGTCTCTAGCCATCCCAAGTCAGCTCTGTCAAAGTTCAGAGTTGCTCTGTTGGGGCGTCCTCTGACACCCGACGAGTTGCCAGGCTTCGACCCGAAGGGGTTGGTCGGCAGGCGCTGCGGCTACATGGTCGGCCACGCAGCGAGAGATGGTACGACCTACGCCAACATCGACCAGCTTTGGCCGGTCGACAGCCATTTACCTTTAGATGACAGCTCGCACGATAAGCTGCCGATTTAATCAGAAGGGCCGGTGCTAAGGTTGCACCGGCCCTTCTGTTAGGAGGAAATATGCATAATCAAGAATACCTCCGGCCGGCAGCCCTGTTCTATGCAAAGAAAGGCTTGCCGGTTTTTCCGGTTTATGAGATGTCCGGCAAGCACTGTGCGTGCGGCACCGGTGATTGCTCCAGTCCGGCAAAGCACCCACGAGTTAAACAGGGGTTCAAGGAGGCCACCACGAACCCCGCAGTGATCAACAATTGGTGGGACAAATGGCCCAACGCAAATATCGGGACTGCCACCGGAGGTAAATATGTCGTGATTGACGTGGACTCTTACCACGGCGGCGATGATGGTTTAGAGGAGCTGTGCGCAGGCAACGATCTACCCGACACGTGGGAGACGCTGACAGGCGGTGGTGGACGTCATTTGTGGTTCTCAATCCCGGAGGACGTCTGCGTTGCGTCAAAGGTAGGTATAGCCACTGGCGTGGACGTGCGCGGAGATGGTGGCTACGTCATCATGCCGCCGTCAGTGCATCAAAGCGGCCGGGGATACGAGTGGGAGGTATCGGCAAGGATCGACGAGATCGATATTGCGCCTCTACCAGACTGGCTCGAACGATTACTGGTGAGGGACAACAAAAATATTGCCATCAGACCGCCGACCGAATCTCTAAGTGACAGAATAGCCGAAGGTACGCGCCATATCCGCCTATTAAGTATTGCTGGTAGTTGGCGGAACTCAGGCATGATTGAAGCGGAGATACTACCAGCCCTTCAGCAGGTCAACCGTCACCGCTGCGATCCGCCGCTTCC